>Ga0209259_1000480_pt1 | contig 11913 bp, 8 predicted proteins | sample WorMetGr2BELIZE1_FD_187417 | JGI IMG/M metagenome (GOLD analysis project Ga0209259, IMG submission 187417) | Marine gutless worms symbiont microbial communities from Max Planck institute for Marine Microbiology, Germany - Inanidrilus... ...
CCGTTCAATCCCGCGCATACTGGATCTTTCTTGATAAACGTTTATAATAAGTCCTTTCTTTTCTTCCGTCGCGCGTTCTGTGCGCTCAAGTATTCCATAGGCACCACAGGCTTTACAGTGATATTGCAAGCTACCGGACGCATTTGTGCCATTTTTAACGAGATCTTCGCTCTGACATTTTCGACAGCTGTATACTTTAGTCTCGATGATCATAATTGAAAACTCTTCGGTTCGTTTTATCAATGAACGCAATCGTTCAGACCAAGCGTATTCTTCCGGAAGAGAGGGCTAAAATCTAGAATCAGGTAACGAGAAACACGGTGGCAATCGGAATGATTACCGATAAATCCATCTACCCTATCTCTTCAAAAATCACCACTACCTGGTCAGGAATCAGGAGGATTGTTTGTTTCTCAGGCCGACGAGCATCACGGAGAGTTCTCTTGTTTCATTGACCCAGACTTCTCCGGTACCAGCGCCGATGTAGCCAATGTCGATGCCTATGTACTAGCTGTGTACGCAGTTCTGCACAGGATCCCAAAGCTATTCCCGAAGCAGCTCATTGATCTCTACTTTGCTGCGAGTCTGTTCATCGACCTGTTTGATGATAACGGCACAGTAGAGACTGTGGCTGCCGTCTCTGGCCGGCAGACTGCCGGGCACCACCACGGCGCCGCGCGGGATGCGGCCGAACTCGATCTCGCCGGTCTCCCGGTTGTAGATCTTGGTGCTCTTGCCAATGTAGACGCCCATCGAGATGACGGCACCCTCTTCGACGATGACTCCCTCGACGATCTCCGAGCGGGCGCCGATGAAGCAGTTGTCCTCGATGATGGTCGGTGCGGCTTGGACCGGTTCGAGCAGGCCGCCGATGCCGACGCCGCCGGACAAGTGCACCTTCTTGCCGATCTGGGCGCAGGAACCGACCGTGGCCCAGGTATCCACCATGGTGCCCGCGTCCACGTAGGCCCCGATATTCACATAGGAGGGCATGAGTACACAGCCGGGCGCAATGTAGGCGCCGCGGCGGGCGGTGGCCGGCGGTACGACGCGCACGCCGCTGCTTTCGAAGTCGTAGGGGGGGTTATCGGGGGCGTACTTCGGGATTACCTTGTCATAGTAATCGGCGTAGCCGCCCGACATGAGTCGGTTATCCCGGATGCGGAACGAGAGCAGCACCGCCTTCTTCACCCACTCATTGACGATCCAGTCGCCATCGCGCTTCTCGGCGACCCGCAGCTCGCCCTTATCCAGTCGGTCGACGGTAGTGAAGACCGCATCGCGCAGATTCCTCTCCACCTTGCGCGGCGATAGATCGGCCCGCTTGTCGAAGGCTGCTTCGATAATGGTTTGGTGGTCGCTCATTTAGATCACTCCAAGCGTCTGATTCTTGTATCTATCTTTGCTTTACCTTACAGTAGATTATACAATTTTCCTACAGGAAAAATGAAATAATCTGTGAGAATCTGCGCAATCTGCGGATTGAAAAGGCTTATCGTCAGGTTGCCGGCTCTGTTTATCCACCAGCCTCTACCGTCAATTCATCAGGAGTCACCGCATTGGCCGGAAAATCGGAAGGTTTTATTGGGTTTCAGGATCTCATCTTCGCCTTGGAGTACTTCTGGACCGAACGTGGTTGCATTGTTATGCAGCCCTATGACATGGAGGTCGGGGCCGGCACCTTTCATCCGGCAACCTTCCTGCGCTCGATCGGTCCGGAGCCCTGGAGGAGCGCCTATGTCCAACCTTCCCGGCGTCCCACTGACGGCAGATATGGAGAAAACCCGAATCGTCTGCAGCACTATTACCAGTACCAAGTCGTTCTGAAACCTTCACCGTTGGATATTCAGGATCAGTATCTAGATTCGCTCCGCACCTTGGGCATCGACCCGCTCATCCATGACATCCGTTTTGTCGAAGACAACTGGGAGTCACCGTCCCTGGGTGCATGGGGACTCGGGTGGGAGATCTGGCTCAACGGCATGGAGGTGACCCAGTTTACTTATTTCCAACAGGTCGGCGGACTCGACTGTCGGCCGGTCACGGGGGAGATAACTTACGGGCTCGAACGCATCGCTATGTATCTGCAGGGGGTGGAGAGTGTATTCGATCTCATCTGGACCAGCACCGATGGCCATGCGGTAACCTATAGGGATGTCTACCACCAAAACGAAGTCGAGCAGTCGGCATACAATTTCGAGCATGCCGATGTTGATTTTCTATTCCGACAGTTCGATGTCTGCGAGGCGCAAAGCCGACGTCTGATCGACCAAGGGCTTCCGCTCCCTGCCTATGAGCAGGTGCTCAAGGCATCTCATACCTTCAATCTGTTGGATGCACGCAATGCAATCTCCGTAACCGAGCAGAAGCGTTTTATCCTGCGGGTCCGTACTCTGGCACGGGCAGTGGCTCAAACCTACTATGATCGGCGGGAGGCCCTCGGCTTTCCTATGATGCAAAAAGGCTAAGCAGCAGAGGCGATTGTGGAAGAGATACGTGACCTCCTGGTAGAGATCGGCACCGAAGAGCTCCCGCCGAAACCCCTGCAAGCATTGTCGGAAGCCTTCAAACAGGGATTCGAGGATCAGCTACAACAACATCGTCTGGGGTTTTCACGGATCGAACCCTTCGCTACGCCACGGCGCCTGGCCCTGCTCGTCCGGGAGTTGGTAACACGCCAGCCAGACCAGGAAGTTACGCGCACGGGCCCGGCCCTGCAGGCCGCATTCGACGCACAAGGGCAGTCCACCAAGGCGGCCTCCGGCTTTGCCCGCTCCTGCGGTGTTGCGGTGGAGGAGCTGCAGCAGGAAGAAACGCCGAAGGGTAGCCGGCTGGTGTTTCGTCAGGTCCAGCAGGGTCGCAACACCAGGGATCTGATCGTCGATATGACGGCAAGGGCCCTGGAAACGCTGCCCATCCCTAGGCGTATGCGCTGGGGCGAGCAGGACGCCGAGTTTGTCCGCCCGGTGCATTGGATAACCATCGTCTTTGGAGAGGAGTCCGTAGCGGGACGGTTATTTGGCATCGATGCCGGCCGCCTGACCCGGGGCCACCGTTTCCATGCCCAGGCGCCAGCTCTCCCTATTCCATCCGCCTCTGAATACGCCCAGCTTCTCCGTACCCAGGGAAAGGTCGAGCCGAGCTTCGCAATACGCCAGGAAACCATACGCGAACAGGTGCAGACCCTAGCTGAGGATGCTGGCGGACGAGCCGTTATGGGGGAGGATCTGCTCGACGAGGTCACCGCGCTCAGCGAGTGGCCATACGCAATCATCGGCGCCTTCGATGAGGGTTTTCTGGAGATGCCCCCGGAGGTCCTGATCGAGACCATGCAGAAGAATCAGAAGTATTTTCCCGTGGTCTCCCCCAGCGGCGCTTTGCTGCCACATTTCATCACCGTCAGTAACATTCAGAGCCGGGATTCTGCCCAGATACGGGCTGGAAACGAACGCGTCATTCGACCTCGGTTCTCGGATGCAGCCTTTTTCTGGGAACAGGATCTAAGGCAACCCCTCCAGGACTCCGGACCGAAGCTTGAGAAAGTCGTATTCCAGGAAAGACTCGGGACGCTGGCGGGGAAATCGGCACGTCTCGGTCAGGTCTCCCGACAAATCGCGGGTCTCCTGGGCATGGACCAAGCACTGACGGCAAGGGCTGCCCAGCTTGCCAAGTGTGATCTGGTGACCCAGATGGTCATTGAGTTTCCTGGTCTGCAGGGCACCATGGGTCGGTACTATGCTCAAAAGGCCGGAGAAGACCCTTGTGTGGTCTCCGCCATGGAGGAACAATACTTGCCGCGCCACGCCGGCGACGAGCTTCCCCAGTCGGATTGCGGCTTGGTCCTGGCGATTGCCGATAAGCTCGACACACTCGTGGGCATTTTCGCGATCGGCCAGCGCCCGACAGGCGATAAAGACCCCTATGCACTACGCCGAGCAGCGATCGGCCTGTTGCGAATCCTCATCGAGACTCCACTACCGCTCGACCTGAAGGAAATCCTCGATTTCTCAGCGGAAGCACTGGGGGACAAGGTCGATGCAAAAGGGCTTATCGAGGAAATCTTTGAGTACTGTATGGAGCGCCTCAAGGGTTATTACTCGGATCGGAATATCGGAACGGACGTTGTCGACTCAGTATTGGCAGTTAATCCCAGAATACCGAGCGACATCCATCGCAGGATTCTTGCGGTAGAGGATTTTCGAGCACTCCCCGAGGCGGCAACCCTGGCGGCTGCCAACAAGCGCATACGCAATATCCTGCACAAACATGCAGAGAGTACTCCCGAACGGATCGATACTGGTATGCTGCAGGACGATGCGGAACGACGCCTGGAGATAAAAGTCAGGTCTCTGGCATCTGAGATTTCACCCCTGTACGAGGCTCAAGATTATGAGGGCGCCCTGAAAACATTGGCAGGATTACACGACGATATTGCCGACTTCTTCGATAAAGTCATGGTAATGACCGAGCAACCGGACCTGAGACGCAACCGACTTGCACTTTTGCAATCCGTTGAGACTCTTTTCTTAAAGGTCGCGGATATATCCTTCCTAAAATAAGTCACGGATAATTACATAGTATCTCGACGATGAATGAAAAGGCACAAGGCACCAAGCTCGTGGTCTTAGATAGGGACGGTGTTATCAACCAAGACTCGGACAATTACATAAGAAGGGTACAGGAGTGGATACCGATTCCAGGCAGTCTCGAGGCGATCGCCAGACTGAACCGTGCAGGATACCAGGTTGTCGTAGCGACAAACCAATCCGGTCTGGGCCGCGGTTATTTCAGCATCGACGACATCAATGCCATACATTGCAAGATGCAACGGGAACTCTTGGTATTCGGCACCCAGGTAGAAGCCATTTTCTTCTGTCCTCATACCCCTGGCGCAAATTGCCGTTGCCGCAAGCCGCTTTCCGGTCTTCTCGATGAGATCGCAAGACGGCTGCAAATCGACATGACAGGGGTACCTATGATTGGTGACTCATTTCGAGATATCCAGGCAGCGATTGCGGTAAATGCCTCACCATCACTCGTCCTTACCGGCAAGGGGCAGTTAACCCTCAGAGAACACCCGGATGACCTGGGCGGTGTACCTGTTTACAAGGACCTTTCCGTCGCTGTAGATGCACTACTGGCCGATTGAGGGCTAGGACATGGTTACGCTGAGATCAATTCTGTTTATACTGTTCCTATCGACTACTATTATCCTGTATGGTTTTCCCATTGGTATCCTTGGGTGGATGCTACCCTACAGGGTGGTTTCAAAGGTCAGCCGATATTGGGGGAAGGTCAACCTCCAAGCGCTGGAGCTGATCTGCGGGCTCGGTTATCGAATACAGGGTAAGGAAAACCTGCCATCATCTACCTGCATCGTTTTCTGCAAGCATCAATCGGCATGGGAAATTCTTGCGTTACAGGTCCTGTTGCCATCGGAAAACACTTGGGTAGTGAAACGCGAGTTGCTGTGGATACCCTTTTTCGGATGGGCCCTTGCAACCCTTCAACCAATCGCGATCGACCGTGATAATGCCCGCCGATCGCTGCAAAAGCTGCTCGATCAGGGTAAATATTGGTTAGACAAAGGGCGTTGGATCACGATCTTTCCTGAAGGTACACGGGTCGCTGCCGGTGAGAAACATCACTACAGCAGAGGCGGAGCCATGCTGGCACAAAAGACGGGCTATCCGGTTCTGCCTATTGCCCATAATGCGGGGGTATTCTGGCGGCGTAGAGATCTAAAGAAGTACCCGGGGGAAATTACCCTGATTATCGGCAAGCCGCTGAATCCCAAGGGACTTTCTGCGACCGAGATCAACCAGCATATCGAGGCATGGATCGAGGAAACCGTAGCGGAATTACCGCGCCGCCTATAGGGGCGAATCTTGTGTTCGCTCTTGATGTTCATCGTGTTCGCCCCTACGCAAGCATCCATCCACCATATCAGATGTCAATATTTTCTGCGTCGAGCGCGTATTTTTCGATAAAGTCCCGCCGAGGCTCTACTTGATCCCCCATCAAGGTGGTAAAAATCTCATCCGAGGCGATCGCATCTTCGATGGTCACCCGTAAAAGCCTCCTAGTCTCGGCGTTCATCGTTGTCTCCCAGAGCTGATCCGGATTCATCTCGCCCAGACCTTTGTAGCGCTGAATGTGATAGCCACGCCTCGCTTCTTCAATTACCCATTCAAGCCCTTCACCGAAGCTTCCAATCATCCTGCGCTTGTCACCGCGAGAGACATAGGCCCCCGGCTCTACTAACCCGCCGAGCTTCTCCCCGATGGCAGCAATACGGGCATAATCCGCGCTGCGGAAAAAATCCACCGAAAGGTAGCTAGTCTCCGGAATCCCGTGGTACAAGCGGGTAAACACCAGACCGGGATAACCCGCCTCATCATGCTCCAAGCGTTTGACGGAAAACCTTTCACTAGGAACAGACTTAGCATCCAAGTACGCCTGGAGCCGGGACAACCAATCATTGGATTCTTCTACATTAAGCAAGGACTCCGTATCGATGCGTCGCAAGGAGAACAGGGATTCGAGAAGAGTCCGGTCATAGCGGATGGAAAGCCTTGCCACGATACCTTGATAGACTTGATACTCCTTTGCCAATTCCTCAAAAGCGGTATCGACCATAGGTGGGGCATCTTCCGATACACAGAGTCGAGCATCATCCAGTGCTGCCTGGAGCAAAGCCGTGTTCAATTCCCTGTCATCAAGCAGATAGATTTCCTGTTTCCCCTTCCTGACTTTATAGAGCGGCGGTTGTGCGATGTAAATGTGCTCACGCTCTACCAGCTCCGGCATTTGACGATAGAAAAACGTCAACAATAGTGTTCGGATATGGGATCCATCCACATCCGCATCGGTCATGATGATTACCCGGTGATAACGTAACTTATCGGGATCATAATCCTGTCGACCTATTCCGCATCCCAGAGCGGTAATGAGTGTACCCACCTCTGTAGAAGACAGCATCTTATCGAAACGCGCTTTCTCCACATTGAGGATTTTACCCTTGAGGGGGAGAATTGCCTGAAACACGCGGTCACGTCCCTGTTTGGCGGAACCGCCGGCAGAATCCCCCTCGACCAGGTAGAGCTCGGATTTTGTAGGGTCCTTCTCCTGACAGTCCGCAAGCTTTCCTGGCAATCCCGCAATGTCCAGGACCCCCTTACGTCGCGTCATTTCCCGAGCCTTGCGCGCCGCTTCTCTCGCACGTGCCGCCTCGATCATCTTGTTCGCGATCGTTTTGGCTTCACCCGGATGTTCTTCAAGAAACTCGGTCAGGTGTTTGACCAGCAGCCCTTCAACAACGACTTTGACATCGGAGGAAACGAGCTTTTCCTTCGTCTGAGAAGAAAACTTTGGGTCTGGAACCTTTACGGACACAACGGCTGTTATCCCCTCGCGAGCATCGTCGCCAATCGCTCGAATCTTATGTTTCTTGGCTAAATCCTCTCGATCGATATATTGATTGAGCGTCCTGGTCAGACCAGTCCGAAAACCAGCCAGATGGGTCCCACCATCTCGTTGGGGAATATTGTTCGTATAACAGAAAATATTTTCCTGAAAAGACTCGTTCCACTGCAACGCAACTTCCACTAGGATACCTGCGCGCTGCGCAAGAAAGGAAAAAACCGTGGGATGAATTGCAACCTTGTTGCGATTGAGATGTTGCACAAATGCCTGTATTCCGCCCTTATACTCGAAGCAATCTTCACGCCCCGTAGTCTCCTCCTTCAGTGAGATTTTGACGCCGGAGTTGAGAAAAGAAAGCTCCCTCAGACGTTTTGCAAGGATGTCGTAGTGGAATTCCATGTCTGAAAATACCTTACCGGACGGTAGAAACCGGATTTCCGTTCCTGTCTCATCACACCGATCGATGTTCTTCAAGGGATAAAGTGGCTCTCCCAATCCATATTCCTGCTCATAGAGATTGCCACCACGGCGTATGCGTATCCTGAGGTGCTCGGACAAGGCGTTAACAACGGAAACGCCGACCCCATGCAGACCACCGGAGATCTTGTAGGAATCGGCATCGAACTTACCACCGGCATGGAGAACCGTCATGATTACTTCGGCAGCGGATCGGTTTTCCTCCGGATGAATATCCACCGGGATACCGCGTCCATCATCTATGACGGAAACGGAATTATCCGAATGGAGGATAACGATGATATTGGCGCAATGCCCCGCCAGGGCTTCGTCGATAGAGTTATCGACTACCTCGAAAACCATATGATGGAGACCGGTTCCATCGTCTGTATCACCGATGTACATACCGGGTCTCTTCCGAACAGCGTCAAGGCCACGGAGAACCTTTATGCTCGATGAATCGTAGCCCATGTAAAAAACCTCTGAGAATCATTTCTTCCGCAAATGAACACAAATCAACGAAAACCAGCCGCAAAAGAGCACAAGTCTTTTCTATCCACAGATTCTCACGGATTCGTTGTTTCACGTGGAACACTCAACCGCACGGGAAGAGCAAGTGTGCAAAATCTACGAACGGCTGGTTGGGGGCCGGGCATTTTCAACGGCGAGAAGCCGAAAGAAATCACTGGAATACCTTTGAACGGCTGACCGCCAAGCACATACTTCCCTGCGCGCGCCGACTCAAAGGCATCCTCGTTCGGACCCGCTCGATAACCAAGCTGAGTGGGAGTGAGGTGGCGGCAATCGACGACAAGACGCTTTATCGTTTCTCCGATCGGTGCACCCTAGTAGTCCAGCAGTAAACTATCGATGTAAATTGGCGATTCGCCACCGAGGATGCGCACATCAAGCTCGAACGGCCATATACATCAATGGACGGTTGACTGACTACTGGTGCCGTGCCACCTACATGGTAAGCACCTGGACGGATGCCAACCAACTGTCGATGGGCCAAGTCGAAACCGCGGAGAAATCCAACAAGATCCCGGCTATTACACCTACCGAGCACCGTCGCAAAGAGGGATCTGAAAGGAGCCACACACGAGAAGCGATAAAAACATCCCTGTAAGTCAATCGCTTAAGGGAAAATTGGTGGAGGCGGCGGGAATCGAACCCGCGTCCGCGAATTCTCCGCCCATGGATCTACATGCTTAGCCCGGCCTATTTCTTTAACCTTCCGCCGCCCGGTGGGCAGGGCATGCGGTCGGCGATTCCGAATTTAAGGTTTTAGCGGATCAGGTCCGGATCCCCGTCACCGCGATCCCATGTAATTTTACCCCTGGAATCCACCGCCCATAGGTAAACAGCAGCCAGAGGCTCGCCGGATCAAGCGGCGAGAGCGTAGTTGTCGTCGTTGGCAACTATTCGATTTGCGGTTGGATTTACGAGGTAACCCGCACCTCGGCATGCACCACAGGTTTCGTAACCCACGTCGAAACCTAGATCACCCCCTCTGTAACCGGTAATTAGTCAGTATACGGGGGGGAAAGTTCCCAGGCAAGCGGATTAGGTAAACGAAATCACTCCCCTGCGGCTGGATTCGATGCGGTAGACAGCCTTGATGGTATTACGCTGCTCCTGGGTGTAACCGTTGCGGCGGAATCCGACGACGTTCAGACCGACGATTCTGGCCCGGTGGCCATTCGGCGATCACGAAGGGGACAGGTCCTGGATTACGGCGGTTACGCCGACGATCATGGAGACGGCGCCGATGCGGCAGAACTGGTAGACGGCCGTATGACCGGATAGGAACACCCGGTCTTCCACCTCGACGTGGCCGGCCAGGACGAAATTGGTTACGAAGACGCTGTGGTTGCCGACGGTGCATATCGTGCCCAATGTGGGTATGGACCATCAGGAAATTGTGGTCTCCGATCCGGGTGCCTCGGTCTTGATGCCGCGGCTGATGTTTACGCCTTCCTTGAAGTGATTGAAATCCCCTATGGTGAGGGGTGCATCCATTCCCGGCCTGTACCCGAGATCCTGAGGTTCCGCGCCGATGGTGGCGCCGTGACAGACGCGGTTGTCGCGACCCATCCGGGTGGCGCCGTAGATGCGTACGCAGCTCTCGATGATACAGCCCGGCCCGATGCTGGCCCCACTCTCGATGATGAAGCAGACCCCCACCAGGACGGACGGGTGGAGCTGGACGACGCTTTCGATGATGGGGGTTGGATGGATGCTTATGGTTAACCGGACCACCCTCTGCCCGCAGGTTGCCCTGAGCGGTTGGTTGCCGGCTTGGGGCGGGCGTTCCCGGCTGACCATCGTCAATGCCGGAAATGGCGCATACCGGTGAAGACCATGGCCATGCCGTGCTCGTCCGCAGCGGCGATGACTTCTTCGTCGCGCATCGATCCGCCGGGTTGGATGATGGCACTGATACCCGCTGCTGCGGCCTGGTCGATGCCGTCGCGGAAGGGGAAGAAGGCGTCGGAGGCCATCACCGAGCCAGCCACCGCGAGGCCCGCCTGCTCGGCCTTGATGGTAGCGATACGCGCTGAGTTTACACGGCTCATTTGCCCCGCCCCGACGCCGATGGTCATGCCTCCGCGCCCGTAGACGATGGCATTTGATTTGACGTATTTGGTGACGCGCCAGGTAAAGAGCAGGTCCTCCAGTTCCCGGTCCGTTGGTGCACGCTTGGTGACCGGAGCGAGCTTGCGGGTCAAAGACAGGTCCGCCTCCTGGACCAGTAACCCGCCGTTGACGCGCTTGAATTCTGTGCGCCGATCATCCTCGCCGGTCCAGCTCCCACATTCGAGCAGGCGCACGTTCTTTTTGGCGCCGATGGTCGCGGCGGCGGCAGGCGTAACGCTCGGCGCGATGATGACTTCGACGAACTGTCGCTCTACGATGATCTGTGCCGTCGCTTCGTGCAGCCTACCATTGAAGGCGATGATGCCCCCGAACGCAGATTCCGGGTCGGTCGCAAAGGCCCGCTCGTAGGCCTCCCTTAGGCTGGCCCCCAAGGCAACGCCACAGGGATTAGCGTGCTTGACGATGACGCATGCCGGTCCCGCGTCGAACTGTTTGACACATTCCAGGGCCGCGTCCGTATCGGCAACGTTGTTGTAAGATAGCGCCTTGCCCTGGAGTTGGCGTGCCGTGGCAACGCTCACCCTGCTTGCGTTCCGCTCGACGAAGAAGGCCGCCTTCTGGTGTGGATTCTCACCGTAACGCATGGCCTGCTTGCGCTCGAACTGCAGGTTCAGGGTGCGCGGGAAGTCTGCTCCATCCGCTGCACCGGGCAGTCGGCCCAGATAGTTGGCGATGGCGCCGTCGTAGCGGGCCGTGCGCTCGAAGGCCTTGACCGCCAAATCGAACCGGGTGGCATCGCCCAGGGTACCGCCTTGCTCTTCCATCTCTGCCAAGACCCGCGGGTAGTCGGTCGCGTCCACCACTACGGTCACCGCCTTGTAATTCTTGGCCGCGGCACGAAGCAGGGCGGGGCCGCCAATGTCGATGTTCTCGATGGCCGCGGGCAGGTCACAGTCCGGGTCGGCCACCGCACGCTCGAAAGGATAGAGATTGACCACCACCAGATCGATGGGCTTGATCTCGTTCTCCCACATCACCATATCGTCGATCCCCCGGCGGCCCAAGATGCCGCCGTGGATACGCGGGTGCAGGGTCTTTACCCGCCCCGCCATCATCTCCGGGAATCCCGTATAGTCCGCTACCTCCCGCACCGGGATGACATGGTCGGTCAGGAGGGAAACGGTTCCGCCGGTCGATAGGAGCTGGACACCCCGTGCCGCCAAGCCGCGGGCAAAATCCACAATACCCGTCTTATCGGATACGCTGATCAGGGCGTGTCGTATAGGGTGCATGATGAATGTTGTCTATTGGTATGAATGTCGCCGTCCACATACCTGTCCTGATGCTTGATGACGGCATGGGGTAACACCTTGGACATGCTGAGATAGCCCTTGTATTCGTCGGTGATCAGGCTGGCTCGGGATGTATCGA
>Ga0209259_1000481_pt1 | contig 11906 bp, 8 predicted proteins | sample WorMetGr2BELIZE1_FD_187417 | JGI IMG/M metagenome (GOLD analysis project Ga0209259, IMG submission 187417) | Marine gutless worms symbiont microbial communities from Max Planck institute for Marine Microbiology, Germany - Inanidrilus... ...
CTATAATAGTGAATGGTATTGTTGGTCAGTTAGATTGTGAGAATCTTTTAATGACGTAAATAAATTTTGTATGTAAGTTGTGTTTTTTAGTAGTTGATTGGCTTCTACCACTTGCATAAACTTACGCTTGTCTGTTGACTCCAGTTGATTGCATCCAGTTCAGCAGTATGTACCCCAGAGACTGCCAGCAAATCTTGTAATCTGACACTTGTGGACAATGTGGATCATTGTCTGGTGACGACACGTTCACAGTTTGCATCATCTGAGACATCCCAGTCTTGTAGACGTGCTGCATACCAGCCGTGACCACTGTGATAATAATTTAGCACAGCTGAATTATAGCACTCCAGGCCAACTCACCCTCCTACCCTCGGTGGGATAGGAAATGAGCACTAGCCAGTGGGCAGTGGCAGAGCTCTACAGCTGAGAAGGCACCGGTCATGCATACAGACTCCGTGATATGTCCGCCTATTGGCTTAGTGGTCTCAGAAAGGTAGTGTAGCTCTCTGCCTGTGCTTCTTTCAGAGTATGGCACCCATACCTTTTTAAATTATAGCACTCTAATTCAAAGCTAGGTTGACAGTTGTTGGATCTGTGATATGCAACTGGCTGGAAACTTCTCGGTTTAAGCAGTCCGCATTCAACCATAATGACAATATAAACTCTTGATTTAATTAATAATTCATTTTGTTCTTTTTATGCTGTTTTATTCTGTTTGATGTCAATGTTTGCAATTTTAGATTTTCTACACAAATCTGGAATTATCTACAGAGATTTGAAGGTATGATATTGAATGTATTGGATACTGATAGTAAATATTTGTGCATTTCTTCATGATAATCGCTGTATTTCTCATATTTGTAAAATGTAATTTTTTACTGAATTTGTGGATGATGTCATTTGATGTTGTTATGTTTGTAGATGGAAAACATTCTTCTAGACGAGCGAGGTGGGTAAATCAAGATGATAGTAAATAAAACAATGTATGTTGACATTGAGCTGTAATTTTGATTGTTTTAACTCATTTAAAGGACACACAAGGACTATTCAAGATCGCTGGCAGTTGCGTACTCTTAAAGATGATATGCAATGATTTTTTGGTTGTTAAAGTAAATTGCTGGTCGTATGTCCTTAATATAATCAAATCTATTTGAATATCAAGGAACATCCAAAAATAAGAAAATTGGAGAGAAAAAGCATCTGAAAGTTCGCACGATGAGTTGTTTACTTTTTGCAACTAATGGTGTCATACCAGGAAAACAACCAAACAGCTTGTTGAGTGTTGAATGTTGACAACCGATTATGCAACAAAACAGGCATAACGATAAACATAGAAATAGGTTCTTAAAACATAAACGGGTAAAATAACTTCTTATCGAATCTTAATAAAATCCAAACGAAACAAGTGCATCCTGATATGACGTCACGTATGACGATGATTTCCAAAGAATAGCTATACTAAAAAGACCACTAAACTTCTTTTTCTAGCATTTTGCGGTGTAATTTATCAAAATTTGTTACATAGACTGGTATATATTGCAGTAAGCAGCTAGAAACTACTTTTTAATCAATTTTGTGAAAAACCGTTGCATATCACCTTTAACAACTTTTGATATCTCAGAAACAATGCAAAGTAGAGGATCGGTTATTATGGTTCTATCGCTGATAGGTTATGGCTTGCTGAATAATGCCATTTCCAATGAGTGACCTTCAAGGTAATTTCACCTATTGCAAATTTTTGTAAATGCAGTTTCTCATAGCGGCTCATTGGTCTTGCTGCTGCTGCACAATCTGTTTGCATCTTGAAGTTGTCAGTGTAATGAAGAGAGTGTGATCTGTAAGGCTGAAACCAGTGGCTACAATATATCTTGAATTTTAGGAGGTCAGGCAGTCTTTTTAAAAGTGTCGGGTATGTTGCCATCTGAGGTAAGTTTAGGCCTGTTTGTGCAAATACGATGTCGCATTAAGTTAAAACCTATATGAATGTAAGGTTGGATAACACTAAGTTATACTGTTGTAGCTAAGACATTGCAATGCTAAGATATCGTAGCAATTTTAACTTTTTATGCAAATCAAATAAGTTGAAATCAGAGTGGCACATTAAACAGTGCATTGCGTCATCCACATGAACTGTCTATTCACACAATGCACGAAAATCATCTTTTGTTAAAGAGTTAAGTGAAATAAGTTCCTCAAGAACTGCTTTGACGTCAACAGTACGATGAATAAGCATTGACGATAACTTACCCGATTGATAGTCTTAAAGCAACTGAAACAACCTTATCGACCCTCTTGAACCCCTTGTGCTGGCGCCGCTAGCTATAATGGTGGTAGATTGAAACCTGCTCTTCATTTGATATTCTGTGCTAACAGGTGATAACAGTTGAAATTGTTTTTATTCAAGGTATGATAGATTAATGCTGTGATGCTCCAGGAGTACTCGCTGTGATTGACATTTCACATTTGCACATGAACAGTGCTATGTGCAGGTCATCTGCATGTCACTGATTTTGGTCTGGCGAAGCGGCTTAAGATTGGTCAGCGGACAAAAACTATTTGCGGAACTCTGCAGTATATTGGTATGTTTTGGCATTTATGCATACCAGTCTCTTTGTCAGATGATATTTATTGCTGTAATTTTGTTTATGAGTAACACGTTTCTGCACAAACAGTCAACCAAAGGTTTCGTTTAGAAGAGCATTTGAGTGACCAGTCCTAATATCCAGTAACTTTGTAAAAGTAGGCCAGTTGAGTAGAAACCACCATAAATTGTATTATTTCTGTATTGTTATACGTTATTAATGATAATAATGACCACTATTAAAGTGTGGCAGTCAAATGTAATCTTCATGGTTGTGTATGTAGATATTTGAGTCAAGAGTTAAGACGATCATATCGCCTATGTTACCTTCAGACATGGTTTTTGTTTATCATGTATATTTTTCTGTGTGTGTATATGTGTGTGTCAGCTCCAGAAGTTGCAAGTATGCGTCCATATGGACATGCGTCTGATTGGTGGTCTCTAGGCATCCTAATGTTTGCTCTTCTCGTTGGACAGGTCTACGTCAGACGTTTCTTCACCAATACTTTGATGCATTGTTTTTTCATAATAATAGTGATAGTGATAACACTATTACACCAGTGGCATACGGTGGTAGTAGTAATGGTGGTCTGGTGGTGGTGATACCCGTGACCATAGCGTAGTATTAACTATCTGCTTCATTGTATTTCTGTAATATCAACAGATGAAAGGTTGTAACTTCTGTGGCTCAGTGGCATATTTAATTCCAGGATGTTGGTGGCAAGTTGTCTGCATGCTATTAAAAGTTTAACAAAGCACAAATGTATTGAGGTGTATTTAAAAAACAAAGAGTTTACAATATATATCATGAAGCTTAATGATCAAACAGATCGGCTATTGCAGACAAACTGTGTGGCATTCACAGCAGTGAGTGCGGCATGAAATTGGTGCTAGATGTCACTCAAGATCATTGGAAATGATGCCGTTCACTAGCGTGAATACTACTACTGCCACTTACATTTAATGGCCGTTTTACCGCATGAACATAGGTCAGCCGGTTCCACTTCAGGTCCTTCTCCACCTGTTCCAGAAGAGAACCTCTGGAGGTTAGTGGATCAGGGTTTTTTTGCAGGCCAGATAACCTTCCTGTCACCCAACCGTCCGTATCAAAGCACTGAAGGGAACAGAAAGTGTCGTTCTTTGTTCATCTACAACTGGACTCCTGGCGGAAGGGGCATTGCTTTCCTTATGCCAGCTTTCTGACTTCATTACCTATAGTAAGGTGGATATGAGGTGCTATTAGTGTCTGTACAAACTTAGTCTGCGTCGTGTACCATTTACACAATATAACCACAACTTTGTGTGAAAATGCCACTATGCCACTTTGAAGACACCCCTTCCATTTGCTGTCTTCGGTGAGGGAATCTCTAGTGCAAAAAAGTGTCTCTGGACTGCAGTTTAATGTTGATAGCTTGATGATGGATTGTGCCATTTTGATACAAGACCTGAGTGTGCCATGGCGTAGAGCATGCTTGCTTGCAGTGCCTTGTAGTAAGGCAAAAAATTGTGAGGCATACTGTATGGTAAGCTCCAATAAAGCAGTTATTGATCGTTTCAACTTGTTCCAGTGTTGTACATTTGGATTGGTCGTCCTAACTTTGTTAACTTAAAACTTGTTTTTGTGCATGAACAGTTTCCGGTGTCACGAGCTTCAGATCATGTTGAAATGTCAGTGAAGATGTCCAGTGCCTGCTATGATCTTCCATCATCTGTCGTTGTATCTATGCCAGCACGGCACTGCCTTGCTAAAGTAATTTAATGATAAGCTGTAGTTACTTGTGTTTGTGTAGTTGTTCTTTGTAGGAAGGTCAGTTTCTTGAAAATGTGACTCTTGTACTTATTGTAAATAATGTTTCATAATAATAATCCAAAGTTTTAACAAGAGCTCAGCAGTTGCTGAGATGGGCGACCACTTGGCCACAATAGTCGTGGGCCGAAAAGTGGGGAGCTGCTGTGCCCTTTTCCGTGGGGGAGAGCTGGGTCTCCATCTAACACAGTGTTGCCTACCTCCATACCAGGTGATATCCTGACCCATTCAGCCTTTTGGCCACAATAGACATGGGCCAAAAAGTCAAGGAGTTGGCTGTGACATTTGAATTATCTAGTTGTTCAAACTTCAACAGCTGCTTAACTGGACACAGTAATAAACTTGTGCTAGGTGGTCATTCAGTACTAACATTGACCACTGTCAGTGTAAATATAACAATTCGAATTCTGTGATTTTTGAGAATTTTTTAAAATTTTTAAAAAGGCGTCGCGCGGTCCCTCTGTGGCCGATCTGGACCATTATGGTCGCGGCCAAACTAGATCACAGTAGAGTCCTTGTTACCAAGTTTCGTCAAAATCGGTCAACGTTGAAGGGTAGAAGTGCCGGTCAGAGACACACAGACAGACAAACTCGAAGTGCCGGTCAGAGACACACGGACAGACAGACAGAAAAACTCGGCTGAAAATAATGGCCCTTTAGGTTTGCAATCAGGCCAACAACATAAAAATTATTATCATTATTATTAAGCTTCATTTATGGATGTTTATTATGATTCTGACTCCACTGACAGGCACCCTTATTGCTGTTTTTTTTATACTTTCTCACTGATGAAGCTGATTAGCTCATTAACTAAGTTACGGCTTGTGTTAATGTAGTGGCATTGCGTCATGTCCAGGTGATACTTAGTGTGCGTGTATGTTTTTAGACCACAGCTAGACAGCACACCACAACCATTTTACGGCCCTTTTTCCAAGACCACCCGGGTGAGCCGGTGCCAGAAGAGAACTTCTGGACTTTATGGTGCAAGGGAATATTAACAGAGGCAGACACATCGACCATCCGGCTGGGTGCCACTTTATCCGGACTAACCAATGCCCCCTCCATCATCCCCCCATTTTTTTACAGGCCGGATGCCCTTCCTGCCACCCAACCAATAGTGTCAAAGCACTGAAGGCAACTAGCTCATTCGGATTAGGGAGCAGGTGCTAGAGTTCTCCTCAACGATGTTACCTGCACCGTCTCCGTACCTTCCACAGCTAGAGAGCAATTGCACGTAAACTAATACTCCATAGTTCATTAGGAATAAACATTTTAAAACAGCTGGTTGACTTTTGTTAAAAGAAGATTAAAACTTCAGCCTGACATTTGTGCCAGCATGATTTGTCTGCATGCCAGTGCTGTGTGTGGTCGTGTTGTCCAGTTGTTAGACAAGTCTCCGCAGAAACGACTTCACAGTGTTGAATCATTGCGGCGACTTCCTTACTTCCGAGATGTCAACTTTGATGGACTTTATCATCAACAGGTTTCTTTCTTGATGTTGCCTAGCAGTTTTACTGATGTAGAATGCCTTTAGTCCATTAAGACTTCATCTTCTTGTCAGTAAATCCTGGGAAATTGTTTTGTTTCATAATCTTACTCATTCATGACCATTCATGAAACGTCTGTCTTTGGTGGTAAATCTCATACCTGCAACACTGTCATTGCTGCCATCTTTATTAGGTTGATATTCACAAACAGCATGTTACTATTAGACAAGTGATTTTAGACATTTAGAATCAACACTCTGTCAGCTATATTGTGTGCATTTTTTCATTATTATGGTTAATTTTTCTGCAAACTGCGTTTGAAGAAGGCATATTTTTTCTGAACACAGATTACGTAGAAAGTACCTCTGCAGTTATGTGAATTATAAATGCAATACGTGGTTGATATGATGAACTCTGTCTGTGCATGTTGGATTTGATGATTTCCCCAAACATTAGAGAACCAGCAAACCATCAGGAGTCCAGTGGTGGATGTAGAAAGGATGAAGCCAGGCCACTGGTTGGGAGCAGTGCTTTTTATGAAATTGCCTGCTTGATGGCTGCAAAATTGCCTACTTTCATGCAGACCCCTCTGGACAGACATTCATCCAGCAAACGTCATCTCCCAGTGGTGAGATAAATGAAAGTCGGCTCCAGTGGTCAATTCCTCTCTAGTGGATGACCCCACTATCTGGCAACCAGGATGTGATCTACATAGACGCTACTGGGCACTCCTGAATCGCTTCTGGACCAACCAGGGCCACTGTGCATCCTGTCGAAAGAAGTGTGGCCTTGTAGCAACCGACGCGTGGCAAAAGCCAAACAATGTCACATATTGTCAGTCACAGTCCAAGCTGGAGGAGGGGCTGCAGTGACTGCACTCAGCTGATGACGTTGATACCAAATGGCTGAAGACATACGGCTCGTAAATGCACTCGACAACAACAATGACAACAACATTTCCTTCAGTGCTTTGACACTGTTGGTTAGGTGACAGGAAGAACATCCAGTTGTAAATAAAACCTTGTCCTCAAAGGTTCTCTTCTGGAACAAGTAAAGGAAGAAACTGAGGGGACCAATGACCCAGGTTTGCCTGGAAAAGAGCCGTTAAAATGGTAGTGGGTAGTCATTTGGCCAACCTTGCTGCAGTGTTTCAGAAAAGGTCCCACATGTAGTTGGTCACATTGGAGCACTTGAAAGAGAATGCACATTGTGTAAAGGTGTTTGTAAGTGACGTGACTGTGAATATGTGTAGGTGAGCCCAAAACAGCTGTTGGGAGCCAGCGAACTGCAGTATCACGTGTGTGATCCTGTGAAAGACTCATGGGAACATGATGAAGTCGGGGCACAGCCTGCGAATACTCGGTCGCCGCATCGTGATTCAAAAACCGTGGAACACTTAGACGGTTCGCATGGTCCCAGCTCTAATCCGTCGACCGACAGTCATTACTCGCGTCAACAGAAGCGCGATAAACTGATGAAAACTGGTCTTCAGTACCTGCGTTCCGTAGCTGCTCGTCCGTCGAACGATCAGAGCAACCAGGCCGGAATCGGGAAACATCCTCAGACAGTATACAGTCAGTATCAGCACAGGCAGAGTGAGTGGCAACAGACTCGTGATCACGGACAACAGGCAATACAAGGCAGTGTTCACAGGCAGCATTTTTATGAGATGGTAAGTATCAGTTTTATTTTTGCCTCATATTTGAATTGTTACACTGCGAACCAAGCCACTGGGTATGCAAGCCAGCATATTTGGTGCCTGTCCCAAGCCAGGATAAATTGGGAGGGTTGGGGCAGGAAGGGCATCTGGCGTAAAAATGGGGGATGATGGAGGTGGGTCCATCCAGATTGTCGGTGTGTCTGCCTCTGATATCTTCCCTTCCACCATAAAGTCCAGAAGAAGATTTCTTCTGGCACCGGCTCATTCGGGTAGTCCCAGAAAAGGGCCATAAAATACTTGTGTGTGTGACTGTGTGTAAGTAAGTGTTCTTCTAAGGCGCCGCATATCAGGAGTCACAGAGCTCCAAAATGGTGTGTGTGTGGCATGGTTGCACTGCACTGTGTTAACATCATGCTGCAGTCATATTGGTTCACCAGTGAAATGTGTCAAGTATGGTTATTTCTCAGCACTTCCGAGGTTCATTGGGTGCCAGATTGTGCAAGTTTGGTGTATGACTGCCACTTGACTGAGTGAGTAGTGACTTCATATTGGCCATGTTTTTGTGGCATGCCGTTGTTGATCAAATTCAGTGTTTCTTGATTGCTTTGAAGCTGGCCATCCTTCCTGTCACATAGCAGCCTCAGTTCACTGTATTCAGATGCTTATGTATTTCCATTAGTTCAGTGAGCCACTGATATTGCCTTCAGTGCTTTGACAACGTTGGTGGGGCATCAGGAAGAGGATCCAGCCTGTAAAAAATCGAGTAATGAGGTGCTGGCATGGTTATCTGTCTGAAGTGAGGTGTAGATGATTTGCATATGGTCCAGCTGATGCCACTGCCACCCCGTCATCTCTTGCTTCATTAAAAAGTCCAGAATGGTTTTACTTTTCTGGTGCCAGCTAACCAGGTTGTTTGAGGCTGTTAAACAGTTGTCTGCCAGTGAGCCATTGAGATACACCAGTTACTGTTATTGATAACTTCACTGCTTAGTAGTTGATGCATGATAAATTTTAAAACAAGCGAGTTGATTTTACTTTGTTCTTGGACCTGTGCATACTGCTCGCTTGTCTGTTGTTTTGTTTTCTGCAGAAAACTGATCCATCAACAGACCACTTTGCTTGGAAGAGGCAAATTGCATCTCTCGACGGCATGCTAGTATAACTTTTTCCGCCATAGGTTTTAGCACTGTGAGATATGCTTATTTTGCAAAAATCGATGAGCAGAATGTAGTTAAGTAAAAATCATTGTTAATACTGATGTATTTGTAGGTCTTTATAATTTCAAGTTCACGTGTGTTTAGGATTTCAGTTTTGTGTCACTACACTGTGTCCCAAAAAATGTCACTACTTTATCTCACTTGACATATATGAATCAATTCTGATAATTTTTGGCACAAATGTTACTGAGAAAGTAGGCAGTCATAAGGTACTTTATTTCCCACCTCAGCTAACTAGTTCTTCTGCACTACCTGGAGAAGCAGGAAACTCAGAAATTGCGTCTTTTTTACTTAAATGCTGCATGCTTTTTTACCAAAAACACACAAACACATTTGAAATATCACCTGGTGACAGTTGAACCACCCTTCACTGTCATAACGATTGACTGTGTGCACTAAACAGGACCTAGTAATGGAGGATAGCATCCTGCAGTATGTTACCCTCACACTTGATATGTGTCAAGCATTGGAATGAAAGTCAATGGACAGTATTGCTGGGATATTTTACTATCTCAAAAAATGTTATGGGATCATTTATAACAATTTTGTCTTTCAGCAAGAGCTCATCTTGAATTCAGCACAGCCCAACTGCTGCAATGCAAAACTCTCAACTTCCTGTCTCATGAGCTATGGTCCAGTAACAGTCCAGAGCTTAAGTTCAATTGACTATGAGATTTAGAGAGTCATATAGCTGCATAAGCACGAGTTTCAAATAAAGACTGAATAAATTCAGCAAGCGACTGGTTGAAGTCTGGCACTGCAACAGTACAGCATTTGAGTGAAAGGATGCTATTTTTGTCTTTCTTTATTTTGCCAGGTAGTGCAGAAGCACTAGGTAGATGCGGTGAGCAAATAAAGTACCTTTTGAGTGCCTACTTTCTTAGTAACGTTTGTGCCAAAAAATATCAAAATCGATTCATGTGTGTCAGTTATAGCGAGAGAAAGTAGTGGCATATTTTTGGGAACACAGTGTACCTATCTTTGCAATCACAAGAACTGTTCGTTTCAACAATGTATGCAATATGTTTTGTTGTGTAGTGAGTTTGGACTATATTTCTGTAATTTCTTTTGATGTCATCAGGTATTTTAGTGTGTTGATGTACAGATACCCATTTTATTTGTTACCTCTGCCAAGGAGGTTATGTTTTTGTTGTTGTTTGTTAGCAACTTTGCACAAAAACTTGCAAACCGATTTGCATGAAATTTTCAGGGAAGGTTGACAGTGGGCCAATGAACAGATGGTTGAATTTGGAGGCCATCTCGAACCGATTCTCCAAATGGCGGGACTCATATTGCGACACTGGTAAGATGTACCTTGGAGGATGTATAATGGTAGATGCAAGTCTGGAAACCTCGTGCTTCGCAGTGAATTGCAAACTTGCACACAGTTCACACTCGCAAAAATTACTAGGCCTACAGTGTAGAGATGTATGGCATGTCTGCACAGACAGATACTGCACAAATACATGATATAATAATATGCTTCCCATCACCAGTAATTACACAAGATGCACAAAAATACACCTGGTCACATGGCATATTAAATAATCACTAGAAATGTGGGCCAATGCCCAACGTGATGGCCGCCCTGCCGAATATAGGTGACGCCCTCTGTTCAATTCCGCAAAGTTTGGCTGACACCCAATACTCGAGTGCCGTGCAGTAACGCTGCCAAGACGCGAAACCCGTTGAAATTTGCAAACTAACGAAACGATGTCAGTCGCTAGTACGCCGAAGTCCACCATATTGTAGGACATCTGGAGGAGATATTGCTGCTTAACAAGTTTTTTCCGATTGTCGATATGTACCTTAGTTGTGAAGATATAGCCCGACAAAGTCATGGGATGGTGCCCAGATGGCGATTTTTTAGGTCCTGCATTTCCAGCGAGCCGCGTGCAGCACATTTCAGACCTGCATTCTAAATTCGCACTAAGGCCACACCATGTGTGGAAGTATGGTAGACATCCAATCTTTGACCGCTGAGATTAGGCGAGGAAAAAAAAAGAAGAAGAAAGAAACCACGGCAAAAATATAATGGCCTGCCCTATTCGATAGGGCGGCAATAACAAGTGCTGCATATAGCATGTGCATGTGATGGCATTTTGAACAAATTATATTTATTTTGGCCATATGAGAAGTTAGGATATCAGCAGTTTCTTTTATTATCCATATGAATATTAAATGTATGCTATAGTGGAGTGAGGTTTGTAATTTTTTGTATTGTACCAACAACTACAGTCATTTATTCAACAAAATGCGATAAGAGCAATTGACTTGTGCGTGTGAAAAACTTTGACTTTCTATTTTTGTACTATGGAGCATATCATGAAAAACAGATCTCTGATAGTTATGTGGACCTCAGTGGTTTGTGCATTTCTGCAGCAGCAGTTGAGCTATTACCGGCAGGATGCACGCAGCACATGTGCCAGTATATTACTTGGGCGATTTTGAGGTTTTTGCTCCACAGGAGTGACACTTGTATCGATTGGGGTGAAATTTGGCGTTCAGGAGTCGGCTAACCCCCTCAGTGCAGATGTGGGCATGGGCCCCAAACTTAGGATTTTATGGTATTTCAGAATATGTATGCCCCTCAGGGGTGTATCCTTTGTGCTATTTTTTCAGAATTAATGGGTTAACCATTTCAATTTGGGGATTTGCTCAATGGGTTCCAGAGTTGTGGGGTTTAACCTGGGGTGGATTTTCCCCCAAATTTTCAGCGCTGTCCTAGCAGCAAAACTATACATCGGATGTGAAAAAGTTTATTGAGGTGCAAGAATGGTACGGACATCCTCCATTACGTTGCTGAGTATGGTGGGCTCAGACTTCATGTGCATGCACCACCGGGGGCGAAAAAGTTCCATGTTTTTTCGTTTGTCCATCGCGCTTTTGAATACTAGAGTTTGTGATAACAACTTCGCCATCAAGACATTTGAGTGTGGAAATGATTTTGATACCGTTGAATAACGGAAGATTTGTAGCTGTGCACTCGTGTTCAACTTTGCATAGACCATGCGTCCACTCTCGTGCGTCAAATTCAGCATTGATCGGTGAAGGGGGTGGGTATGGTGGCCCCAGATTTCAAATTTGGTCAATTTGCATTTTTGATGGTTTTGCAACCTGCAGTATGAACCCTTTCCTCCCCTCTCTTGCCCTC
>Ga0209259_1000482_pt1 | contig 11902 bp, 9 predicted proteins | sample WorMetGr2BELIZE1_FD_187417 | JGI IMG/M metagenome (GOLD analysis project Ga0209259, IMG submission 187417) | Marine gutless worms symbiont microbial communities from Max Planck institute for Marine Microbiology, Germany - Inanidrilus... ...
TTTTAATAGTTGGCGTAACAGTATTTTTTAGTATGTTTTATGTATATATTACTATAGCTTTTTATCATTGTATTTCATGGGCTTCGAGCCTGCTATTGAATTTAAATAAATAAATAAATAAAAATACCTGAAATCTGTAGTTAGTACACTAAACAAACTCCAATGATGCGCCAACTACAAAATCTGAGTGGTGCCAGAGTCCAATTATTGACAGTTTGATAACTGTATAACTGGTTTCCACGTCTTCTGCGTTTAATTGCAATTTTCTATTGAAGACTGTTACCTCAACGAGCTCAAACAATGCAACAGGGTGCAGGTATATGGCGTATTTCTGAACGAGCACGTCACACGTGATTCCTGGATTGTCCATGATGTGCATCATGACTCCAGTCAACAACGTCCTGAGTGACACGTGGTTCACGGTGCCCTCCGGCAGCTTCCACGGCCTCGGTAACAACCTCACTGTCTTGTATGTACTGACAGAACACACGGACAACAACAAATGCTTCACAGCACAGCCGACCGATACTGATTTAATATGAAACCAATATCAAAACGGAAGACCTCTAACATTACATGCCGACTGAATGACTCCAATAATCACTCATCTATTAACTGCTTTTGTCTTATTATCCTGTACCCATCAGCCTGAATGAATCTGCTTCGAACCCTGTAAGAGGCTATCAGCTAACCAAGACAAACAAGGAAAACGGCAGTTAGAAAGGCAGTGTGTCCTTAAGTTTCCTCCAGTGCTTTGACACTTTTGGTTTGGTAACAGGAACGGTATCCAGCACGTGAATAACCTGCACCATCTATCCACAAAGGTTCTCTTCTGGAAAAGTGGAGGAAATAAACCGAGGGAACCTGCTAACCCAGGTTCACTTGGAAAACAGCCGTTAAAATGGAGATGGCAGTGGCAACAATGGTCCATTATCATTAGTAAGAGAGAGAAGCACACTATCAAATTAACAGTACCATGACACTATACACTCCCCTCTTTTCTTTCCCCATCCCTATTCCTCCAGCCATCCAAAGCTTCCCCCCTGTACCCTACCTGCCCCATCCTTCCCATCACCCGCCCTGTTAAGAGAATTCTGCTGGCACACTCACATATGGACACACAGGATGATACTCGCGTAGTACATGTGACTATCATATTACTCTGCTATTACTTCGGCCATACCCTGCCACACTGAAGCTGACACAGTATTGCTACCCACAAGCAGCAGGTACGTCGGTCTACATTTCCTGCACTGTGCCAAAACTGGTTTTTCCCAACTTCACTTTCACTTTTCACATCAATCGACTACTGGACTATCTATAAATACAATAAAATATACTGAATTTCTTCCGGATCACTTTCAAAACGTAATCAACTCCTCCCTGGTCAATAATCTACCTGTTCCTGGAATTTCATGAAAATCCAGGCACAACTTTTGAGTTGTCCTGTCAACAGACAACCAAACAGCGGTGAAATTAGTACATTGGACAGAAAGTGTGAAGGGAAAAACTATTACCTGACACGTGGTTCAGAAGTTGGCTCAGAAGTTGGCTGGGTCTCGTCAGCGGCTGCAACCTTTGATCTTCTTCTCGAATGACCTCTGCTGACACTGTCAGTGCCGACAACACCGGTGGAAGTGGGACCAGTATTCTCACTCGGTGCCAGATCAGTTGTCTCATCGTCACTGTCAGCCGTTCCATCCAACTGGGAAACTCTGTCAGCCGTTCCATCCAACTGTGAAACTCTCGTGTTCACATGCTCAGACGTGGTAGTTTGCGGAGTGCGGCTCGACTGTGCAGCTTGTGTGTGAGACGACGTTGTCGGTGGTGGCATGTAACGAATGCGTATCTGAGCATCGGCCGGTAAAGCGTTCGTTCTTGACAGTATGCCACGGACGTGGTCCATCACAGCCGTCGGATCGGCAACGTTGCCGAGCTGTGTTGCGCTAACGCGTATTCTGACTGGCTGTGGTGGAGACACTCCCGGTCTTGTTGAAATGGCCCTCACAGCAGACACTAACGGTCTTGTTGGAGTGGCCCTCACAGCACAGCCAGAATCAGTCACGCCTGTTGCAGGTGACAGTGTCTGTTGCCGCACAGCACCACCAGCAGCTGCCGAGTGTCGAGAAGCTGAAACAGACACAGAGGAGCAAGGCTGACGGACGGAACAAGCCGCCACGTGTTCTGACCGACTCACTGAACTCAACTGTCGCACGGAACTCTGCGGCACAAACTGCTTGCCAGGAACCAAACTGAAACGAAGTCTGGCTCCTGTGTTCTGTTGTCGTACAAGGACACGTGTCGCTGATTGGCTGGCTGGTGGCAAATGTGAATATTCTAACAATTGAGACTGCGGAGGACTTTGACGTAAAATGCTTCGTGACTGGGAAGAAACGTGACATACAGTACCAACACTACGCCGCCGCCGCTGCTGTTGCGCTGATGTGCTATTACCTGGTCCAGTGCTTAAGATCTGTCCAGCAGCAGCCGTTGGCATCTTATTTATGTTAGATTTTGGTCTAACTTGAATCGATGTGGCAGATATCATTCCATGACTGGTCGCCATGAAAGTACGAACCGGGAGTGAAAAGGTGGTTTGTGATGTCGAAGATGAATAACTTCTGGACCCACTGCTTGCTGACGATGACACAGACTGGACAGCAGTGAATGGTGAACTTGCCGGCGCACTGTCATGAAAGTGTGTCACTGGAGTGTTCTGAACGGCTGGCGGTGACTTTACCACGCAAGAATCCCTAGAAGTCATACTATCAGACTGATCCTCGTCTGTCACATTAACAGTCGTAGCATCATCGCATATATGATCTCTCTGAAGTAATGCCTCACAAGATGTAGCAGGTAACGTCAATACGTCAGTATGATTAGAGTCAACTGCATTAAGTTCCTTCGAAGCCAATTCTGAGGAAAAGACGGGGTTCTTCTGTAGTGGTTTTATCTGATTTTCATGCAACGATGCAATCTCCAACTGTCCACCTTCACCGACTGATGATGTACAAGTCACAACACTGGCGCAAGCACTGCGCGAAGGCTCTCTGTTCAGTTCTCTGGAGTCTACTTCAGACACATTTTCGGCCACGTCTCTGCCAACTTGCAACCGCTCTGAAACAAACAGCGATTCCGTCCACGCAGCCTTGGCAGTTTCACGCTTACCTTTCAAACGTTTTGAACGAGGCTCATGTACACGACTGAACGACAACCTTCTCTTCTGCTGCTTCAGCCTGCTGCTGCTCTTAACTGCCGTCAGCACTGGAACCTTCTCTTTCCTGGGCCCATTACTTGACTTCACTGCTCGTGGCTCGGTAGTGTCCATGAGTACACGAGACAATGGCGGCTGGACAGTGACTTCTGAGGACTTGACCTTGTGGTCTGGTAACAAAGAGTCAGCAGAAGAATGTGCCACATTCTCATCTTGTATGTTGATAGTATTTAAGTTGACAACAGCATGCTGCAATACATCACAATGGCCATAAGCCAAACTCGACGGTCTAAAGATACACTATTTTAGCACATATTTCTATGCAAACAATAATAGAAAACTTACAACAAAATGCTGGACGATAATATTTCCAGTCAGTAGTTTTATTATATGTAGGTTACCACATTTTGAAACACTGAAGCAAAGGAACTAACTGAACTGTAGTAACAACAGTTCAACAGGGGCATTAAATATACCAAGTGTATGAAAATTTATCACTTTTAACAATATCTAGCAATACGTTGCAAACAACATGATATTATAGTTACAGTGGACTGGGTAACAGGTCACATATGATCCATCAAACCGGTCATTTCCGATGACCTCGAGTAATTTTTGAGGGTCATTCCATCTAATGGAAACTCTCCAGACCAATACTGCAAAAATACAGAATATTCTGCTTATGAAATTAATTACAAAAACTGGAAGTCATGCAGACATCAACCAGTATTTTACTGTTTTACTTCCTATTCATCAGTAAGCACAACGTTTACTAATTATGCTATATTTACCAATTTTATATTGGATTTCGAAATGTCTGAAATAGCTAACGTGGCCTTCAGCGTCACTCACTGTCAGATGACAACATTTGACAGATCATTATGCCTTGCCATTAGTGTTCCGCTGTAACTATGTCCGTCTTGTACCGTTCTCAAAATACAGCCACGTGTTTAACAGCCAGCAGCCACTGTGATTGCAGCTGACTGTAACAGAAGTTTGGTCAACTTCAGCATTGTGCCACGCAATACTACAGCAATTCTGTCTGTCATATTGATGAATGGATAAAGCTATTTTTTAGAAAAGAGGCATCCATGGGTCTACTTTCTAACATGATAACACAAGATTTGGATAAATAAAGGTACTTTTCTGTCTCCCCAAAGCTTTACCCAAACTCTGTTCAGACAGGAGTTCGTCTTTTGGCTTTTCACATTACCAAACATATTGTTACCAAGGTCCGACTACGACAGTCGCAAGTTGATGATAACATTGAACAGTCAACGTTGTTTACAGCACTTGCTGTTACTGCAGAATATGTGGACATAAATTTCACAGACTATCATTGTCGACTGTTACGCAGAATAGATTTGATTAAGCAAACATTTATAATAGAAAGATTCATATACATCACAGCAACATGAAATCTGCCTTACTGCAACAAGTCTATTATGATAGTTAAACAACAAAGAAAATACAAAGCTAAAGCCAAAACCTGACTGTCTGACTGCCTGTGACCACGGCCTCTAATATTTTTGTCAATGGTGATGAGCCAACAGGTGGACGCTGAGACGGCAACATAGCGGAACACACTGACACCCACTCTCAGCAACTGGACAATACACACGTCACGTACTGAATATAATCCATCACAATGCTACAACGACAGCTCTGTCACATAGGTCAAAACATAATCAGAAATCGTTCAAAGAGTGCAAACGCTCGCCAAGACATCACGTGGCACATATCAACAGGCTGCTCTGATCGAGAGCTGCAGAGATCCTGGAATCATCTGTTCCTGGTTTTTCATCCAAAAAATTTGGCAAACTCCATCCACAACTTTTTGAGCAATGACACTAGCAGCCTGGTTGGTGGCTTGAAGTTTAACAGCGCTTTCAACACAATTTAGGTTATACTGCACCCTTAAAGTGATAATTTATCGTAAAAAGTTACATTTTAGCAAATGAAGTTCTGAGTAGAGTTCATCAACGTTAGTTAAGACAATAAACTTAACATCAAGAATATCTGTAAGTTGTGTAATCAGACTGTAGATGTGTAAAGGTAATTGGTGAATTATAGATTAACACTGTTTTAACTAGTTCAAACCACCAGTGAAAGGAAATAAAGACAGACAATAAACAAACTCTGGGGAGGTAATAAATACGCTACTACTTTCGATTTGTGTTCAACTGGCCAATGGTCATCATGGGTATCTCTTAAGTCTTTCCAGGTAACCTCAGGGATAATTGAAACGAGCTGGCAGATACATTACATGCCGCACAAGGAATGTCAAAGCATGTCAAAGCATAATAAATAATAAACATACCTGGTAATAAAGTAAGAAATACACATGGTACAACAATCACAGTAATATTATCAATGGAGTCCCATGAGTGCTGTTAAACTGTTAGTTTGGTGACAAGAAGGGCATCTGGGCCTGTAAAAACACATTCCAATTGTCCGCAAAGGGACTTGGCAGAGGAGAAGATTGGTTAAATAAAAACTGAATGTTTGTAAGTAAAGTAAATTGCCTATCTGTATAGTACTTTATCATCAGCAACTCACCTCTAAGGCGCTCAGGTATGGCACGCTTTAACGAGGGCCACACAGTTTTACCTGCTATCCACACATTTACCCACAAGTGGAATAAAGTTAAACCATGCCTGCCTTTACTCTCCAACCACAAAGCATCACCGCACTTTGGCTGGTATTCATTTTCTGTCCCGCTGAGGGTAGAAGGCTGAGTTGGCCTAAGTGACAGGTCACAAACTGAGCTGGTTTACCCACCAACAGACGGTCACCCATCACAGTACTAACCGTGCACGGCAAAAAGTAACTTCATTGATCGAGACCAATGCGCTACCAATAAGCTAACACAACATGATGCCACCCACTCACATAACAGTTTTATGGCCATTACACAGTTCCGCCTGTGTTAGCCAGCACCCCATTTAAGAAATGAATTATTCTGCTGGAAAAAATTTTGCTGCCCGCATGACCTTGCTGATGGCAATTAATGCATTCGGATTAGAAAGAAGACACTAGAGTTCTCCTCAGTGGTATCACCTAAACCGTCTTTGTACCGTATGATGACACCCATTTAGCAAAAATTAAACTGATATCAACCACATGCTGTTGTATTTCTAATACACGATCCAATGTAGGAAATTTAATGTTTACAGCTGAGACACACACAATTCCACATGAATCCACCTACACAGTTACAAAAGTTCAACATCATAGCATAACACATCAAGTGGAGAAGTGCAGCATGATGACAGAAATGAAACTCACAGCGAAAGCATCACATAAAGATGACAGCGTCCTCCGTATCAACGATGGATCAATGTGTATTAACGACGACTACAAGTCAACATAATGCATTCAAATGTATTTACTGCTACAAACTATTTCAGGCATCCTCAGTCAGTTATGCTTTATACTCAGTTTCAAAACAGTGATGATATAATGCAAATCGCTGTAACCACAATATATAATGTGGGAATTAAAGATCTTATGGCAGTTTTAATAGTCACAGTGTACATATGTACTGTGAAATAATTTTACAATTTTCATATATTGTCAGAAATAGCCTAAAACTGGAGGAACTAAGTTTAGGTTATGTAGCACACAGAAAGTTATAAAACAAACCAGAATGTGGGTCAACACCCAACGTGATGGCTGTCCTGCCGAATATAGGTGGTGCCCTCTGTTCAATGTCGCAAAGTTTGGCTGATGCCCACTACTAGAGTGCCGCGCAGTAATGCTGCCAATACACGAAACCTGTTGAAATTAGCTGGGGTGCCCCAAACTTGCCAACTGATCTCAGCCATTGGTGCGAAAGTTCACCATATTATGAGGACATGTGGAGGAGGTATTGCTGTTTAACAAGTTTTTCTCCGATTGTCAATACGCGCCTTAGTTACAAAGATATTGCCCGACAAAGTTGTGCGATACTGTGGAAATGGTGAGTTTTTGCATCCTGTATTGTCAGCGAGCCGAGTGCAGTATATTTCAGACCTGCATTCTAAATTCACACTAAGGCCACACCATGTGTGGAAGTATGGTAGATATCCAGTCTGCAACCACTGAGATTAGGCGAGGAAAAAAACAAGAAAAAGAAAGAAAGAAACAGGACAAAAATATAATGTCCGAATCTGCTACACAGGGCAGCCATAAATAGTATGGAATAAAGAAGAAGTCAGATGAGGAATAAATTAAACTACTCGATATCACAACAGCTGCATTGTCTATCACTAAGTCAGTGCACCAAAATAACAAAGTCAAGATCACAAGTTTTGTACTGCAGTTAATCGTTGGAAAATGGATTAAAATATTCCTAAGTGCAAAATATACCATGGCATGACATTGATATTCACTGTGTTTCAGTGTTAAATTACTATGAAATGCCAATGAAAAGAAACGTCTGTTAATGATAAATATAATGACACTAACTATAATAACAGTAACAAACTCACAATGAAAATGAGTAACAAAAGAACTGCTGCTGCTGCTGTTACTGCTACTGCTACTACTACTACTAACCATTTCACGGCCCTCTGTCCGGGACTACCCGGGTGAGTCGGTACCAAAAGAAACATTCACGCACCCACCTATCCTGCTCATCAGTATCAATAAATAGCTATAACAATAATGAAAATAACTCAGAAAATAAACACAGTGCAGCCTTGTAAGTACAAAATCACAACAAACCTGTAACTCAAACAGTGTCTTTCCGAGAAAGCCAGCATCAGCAACTTCATTGTAAATGATCTGTACAGTGTTTACGCGTTGACCAGTTTGTGCATCCTCATCTACATCTGACATGTGACAGCTCTCAGTTGTCACACTGACATCGTCAACGACCTCCTTCCTTATCGACTTTCGTATCTCCAGACACGTTCTCGGATGCAGCAGAAGTCGTTGGTGGTTCCATCGGCAGATGGTTTTGAGTACTTCTGAACGTGGGGCTGAACATTCAACACTCAACAACATAGACTCGGCAAACAGTTTATATCTCTTACATTTTCTCATCAATCTGAGTCCATCTAGAACCATAACAATACTCAATAAATGCTGAATATATAACATGCTGCACATTTCTCTAGTTCTACACCGTCTTTAAATAGTTAGCTAATTTCAAAGGCAAAGGTAAACTACAAAATCAAGCCAAACTAAGACTGTCATCTGCAATATTCATATACGGTGATGAGACAATATCATACTGAACTGAAAACACAAGAAAGCAGCTAAATGCTCAAAAAATATTCTACAGGCTAAAACAGATAAACAACATCTAGTTACACATTAAAAATACAAAAAATATGCAGTGCAAAGCCTAAAAGGCAGATGCAAGTCAATAATGGCTTGAAACTAATCAAGACAACGTACATCGGTCAGTGGAAGGAACGTGTTTAGATCGGTGCAGAAAGACGTCATCCACCAGACGAACTTTCACTGTGCATGACTTAATCATGAGGTCGTCTGAGGCCTGCAGAAATCTCACGGACTGTGAATGCATGTAGTGACACTTGTTGGCAGCCAGCTTTGTACGTGACGAACACTGTGACAACTTGGTGCCACTGACGCCTTATCAACAGACACACGCACATGCCCAGCCGTTTACTTAACAGACACACATACACAACCACTTATTTAACAGTTATTTTCTCCCCTTCCCTCAATTAGACATCACCGGAGCAATGATGATTGTCTGGAGGTAACAGGGAAGATTATCAGGTCTGTTCTGTGCAGTATTGTGTGCAACAACTGTGCACAGTGCAATGCACACACACACACACATGCACACATCTAACAGTTGTCTGTTGGTTAGATTTAGCTTTTCTGTGGCAATATTGTGTGTTACAGTTTATCTGTGTTAGATTTAGCTTTTTGGGATTATTTTGTGTTATACTTTATTTGTGTATGGGTGCTTTGCTGTGTTAGATTTAATCCTTCAGTACTATGCCAAGAGACTGGCTAGGAAGAACGTCTCCAAAATGACGTATTTTGTGTTGAGTGGGACGCAAAATCTTAACTCAATCAATCAACAGTCATTTTCCTGGTCTGTCTGTGTGAACCAGCTAGTTACTGAAATAACGACCTTGCCATCAGGCAGTGAGTAACCAGGAAGGGCGCCAATTACCCCTCAAGATTCAGCTAACAACCAGCTAAACCAGGTTCACGCAGAAAATGTCCACTAGACTGTTTGTGTGTATGCAAGCATGATGTCCTTTGAAGGACATGAAGCCACTAAATGCTCTTCTTGATGCCAAACCAACAGTATCAGTGCAATAATGGACTAATAGCATGAAATATCGCAACAAGTAGCTGCAGAATGAAGATATATAAATGGCAGACGAAGATGCTTAAAACAGTCACAAGTAAAAAGCCAGAAACAACAGCCCATTCAATTGATTATCCAGGACAAATAACACAAAAAAGCATTCACTCACTCTCTATCTTTGTGGATATTATCCAATATCTTTAGTTAATTTCCTTCATACGATCCACAGCATCCCCATTTAGTTGTTGGGTTTGACAGTCTTTTCCACAACATCGCCAGATGTTTTTAGTTTACCTCTAGGTTTTACACCCTGCACCTCGTAATCCATGTATTTTTACCCAACCATTCTCATCTGTTCTTAAAATTCATCCATATCATCTCCACCTATTATAAAGAGCAACCAATAAATTATAAACAAAAACCTGTTAGTAAGTAGATGACACCCATTACACTAGCTTACCTTATGCCATGATTTGCTTTGGACAGCAAACACATGCAGAACAGAGGACTTTGTTGTGGGAATTTCAGGAATGAACTCCTTAAAAGCTCTGACAGCATTGTTTGAGTAACAACAGTGTATTTGCCTAAAAAAAGTCCTGATCATGCAATTCCAATGTGCTCATCAAGTCAGTTAGTTAGTTGGAGTTTAACGTCCCTTTTCAGCACAAATATGGCTATATCAGAGACGAGCTCATCAAGTCAATGTGGTGGCAAGATCAAAAGTCAGCCAAATAAACAATAAGTGAAAGCAGCAGAGTTATCGTCGTAGTAATAATAGTATTTCAGAACTGAAGAGTGATAAATGCATTACAAAAACTAGAAGCACTGGGACACTGCATACCTCTGCCAAGGCACGTCTTACCAGTACTATGATATCAGTTCCACCATCTGGTGAATCTTTTGGTATTCTCCAGCTTAACAACAACCGCTGCCGCCATGTGGCGGATCAGGATAAATGAATGACTGGATGCACTCTCCATATTTCTCAATAGTGACAAATCTGGAAAAACAATCACTGTATCCAGACAGTGATCCGGATTGCCACCAAAATTCAATCATTTGTTCATTGCCTCATTGCCAACCTTCCCTGAAAATTTCATGCAAATCCGTTTGGAAGTTTTTGCGCAAAGTTGCTAACAGACAAACTGACAAACAGATGCACAACGACCATTACATATCCTCCTTGGCAGAGGTAATTAACCTCTAACATTCCACTTATAGCTATAGGTGTACAGTTAAGCACAAAATCTAACTTTGTTAGTTTCACTTCCATTAGAACCTTTTCATAATTTCAATTTACAGAAAGGAACAAGAACTAAGCAACAGAAAAAACGTGAACACGTGACTGCACCATGGATGATAATCATACCAGCTGATGCTGGACTGGTATCACTGTCTTGTTCGTTCTCAGCTTCATCAATCAACTGTCGTGCCTCCTCGTCAGAGTCAGCGTCTGCCTCCGCAGCCTTCTTCCTGCACTTCCGCTTGCCATGCACCGACTTGACGATGACTATTTCTTCAGGAATGCTTGTTTCAAACACCAGCTGTAGTACAGAAGAAACAAATTAACAACCCGTGACGTCAACCACTAAGCACCGCACTTCCTCGAAGTCATTCACCTTGGACTGGACAAGGCATGAAACTGCAAATGTTTATGTCTCACACACACACAATGGTAACTAGTTTTCTGATACCATAACACTACCACCACCACCATTGCCACCGCCACAGCCACAGCCACAGCCACACCAGGCCACCACTGCCACCACCACTCAAAGCAAACTCAATGCACTCAAACCAACCAGGAAAAACTGCCAACTTTCTTCAACTACCACTGGACTCCTGAGGGAAGCGCCATTGCTCCCCTTACACTGCATCTATGTGGACGGTATCACTTTTTCCTCACTCTAATCAGCACAGAATATTAACCAGATAACTAGTACAAGAGATACAGTGCAAAAAGTACAGTATCAAAAGAAGAGCCCAAACTACAAATGGCCATAAATAAGTCAAGTTTGTAGCAACCAAACTGTGCTGTACACTTAACGTCTGAAGCCATTTGCACGTGGTCATGTGGTACTGGCACTCAAAAAACTTAACAGTTGGTGGACTGAGCCAACCATCTAAGCAAATCTTCAGCATTAACTCTTTTGATACTGAATAAATTTTTATTGCTTTTTGCCAGGTGCCAAATATACAGTCAGTGAGCAAACACTGAGTCAGTTCTATTGACCTTGTTATGGGTGGCTATTCCCACCTTTTCCCCAGTGGGCCATTTCCGAGTTTCATTTTAGTTAGTTTTGTGTGCACGTGTATAATGCTGTGTTTGTGTCGCGCGATGCATCTCGCCGCTTGCGTCACCTGCATTATACCTGTCTTGTACGCGGTGCTGGCTCGCCGCTTGCATC
>Ga0209259_1000483_pt1 | contig 11896 bp, 9 predicted proteins | sample WorMetGr2BELIZE1_FD_187417 | JGI IMG/M metagenome (GOLD analysis project Ga0209259, IMG submission 187417) | Marine gutless worms symbiont microbial communities from Max Planck institute for Marine Microbiology, Germany - Inanidrilus... ...
CCTTTGGACCACTACTTCCTTCAGTGCTTTGACACTGTTGGTTGGGTCATTTGACCCGTAAAAACCCGTCCCCGATATGACCTATAATGTGTTTAGTGGGACGTTAAACCCTACTCAATCAATCAACCATAGTATGGCTAGGAGCAGTATGGATATTGGTGATGGTGCTAGTCTAGAGTTAGTGGATATGTTCCGTTACCTGGGCCACATGCTGAGTTTAGATGGTAATGATGATGCAGCTGTGGAAGCTAGAGTATGAAAGGGATTAGGGGTCTGCAGAAAACCATTGGACAGTTCGGTTTTCGTTTTCCAATAATGGAACCGAGCCGAACCGTGTGTAATTCAGCATTCCGTCGGATCGGTTTTCCGTCATGTCGGAATTCCATTTTTTGACTACCACACATAAGCATAATTAGCCCGTACTGCACTGCAACACATGGCCCAGTCATATCAGTAGCATTCATTCTCACTCAATTTTTTACCCACGCGACACTATATACGCAGGTATTAGCTGGATATGGGTTCAGGGCACAGCCCTGATAGTGGGGTCTATTGAGGAGTCAATTCAAGTCAAGTGACTATATCTGTACCATTTAACCATTAGGTAATTATGGTTAAAACTTTTCAACTGATATTGGCTGTTTATTTCATGGCATTTTGTTTCAAGAAGACGCATATTTTACTTTAACGTTGACAAAGAAGTTTAATCTTCTGGGGGACTTTGTCCCTAGACCCCACTATCAGGGCTGTGCCCCTGAACCCATCTGGGGGGCTTCCATCCCCCAGACTTCCTGCTGCGTCCCTTACCATGGAGACAGATCGATGCCTATGTTAGGCATACCTGTAACTCAGCATTAAATGCCGACTACCGAGCACTATACTACAGCTACTTACACTCCATGTGTACGGCTTTCCACTATAGTAGGCCTACATATAGCAGCTAGCTGCAATGGGCTGGTATGTTTCTCTTAATATCGTCATCAGTTGTTCGCAGAACAATTCAAAATTCTGAAGTTCTGAACCGAATCGTGGATTTTTATCAAAAAACCAAACCAATTCCCCGTTTTTTGGGGGCATCGAACCGAACCAGAAGTCAGAAATCAACTCTGCAGACCTCTAAAAGGGATACAATAAATTTGGACAACATGTGCCTCTGCTTCCTAATAAAGATGTCTCACTTCTTATGAGACGGAAATTATATGGAAGTTGTGTGCACAGTTATACATTACATGGTGGTGAAAGATGGCGAATGAAGAAAGAGAACGACTGATACTGCAGCGGACTGAGATGAGAATGATTAGGTGGATGTGTGGTATTAAAGTAACAGACGGGGTCACATGTGATGAGTTAAGAGAGAGACTAGGAGTAGGTGATATTCTGGTAATTACAGTCCTACAGCGACATATGTTAAGATGGCATGTGCATGTTTTAAAAAAGTACGAGAACGGTTGGGTTAAAACATGCTTGGATTATGAAGTGGAAGGTGTAAGACCTAGAGGTAGGCCAAAGAAAACTTGGAGTTATGTTATAGAAAAAGATTGTCAAAGCAGACACATATGCAACGTAAATGCTATGGACTGTAGAAAGTGGAGAAAGTTAATTAAAGATACTGTATAATACATGTAGCCACAAAGACAGGGTGTGAGTGAGTGTATGTTTTTCTTGTACTGGCTCATCCAGCTTGTCCTGGATAAAGGGCCGTAAATTGGGTTGTTGTTGTTGTTGTTGTTGTTCATTTGTATTACGTATGTGAACACTACAGCCACTGCTGCATGATAGCTAAAATGCTTAGGCCAGGGTGAGCATTCTTGAATGTACATTCATTAATATGCATGAAGACTACACCTGCACAACATGGCTCAGCAAAGTTGGCCAGCAGCAGCCAGCACTGTGCACAGGCAGAAGTTGCCGCAAGGCGACCATACATATTCATGAACACATACTCAGCAACGCCAACCTTCTCTTCTGTGTTGTAATTGTGATTCTTGTCCCTGCTTGCAAGTTCATGCCGAGGTATGACTGATGTTTTTCGGCCCCTGTAAAAAATTGGAGAGGGTTTCCCAAAACTAAGACATGCCTGTTAAAGTAGCACCCATGCAACAAACATCCACAACAGTTTCGCTGATAACCATACAGGGTGGTGCAGAATAAACCGGACTATTTACTTTGTTGTCCAAGTTCTGTATTTCTACAACAAAACACGTAAGTATGATAATGTACGTGTAGCACCAAGAACATTACTCAAAGCGTTGTTCAATGTGTCCTCCACCGGTTGCAACAACAAGTGACAATGTTTGCAAAACTGCAATAGCGCGATCGTTAACGTCTTGACCAGTCTGCTCCCAGCAGGTTTGCAGGACTTGTTTCAGGTGCTCAACGTCTTGAATGCGACAATGACGGTAAACAAGCTGTTGGAGTGCTCCGCCGATCGAATAGTCCACTGGGTTTAAGTCTGCGCTATTCGGTGGCCAATGCACGAATTAATGCTCTATTGTCACTTGTTAGCGGACACGTTTCATATTTACATCTGCTACGTCAGTGATGACGTCACATAGAATACTATTTACCACAGAATATTTAAATGCATATTTCTTTTTCGTCTTCTTATTTGTCTCTGCGCTACAAGTGCTAAAGGCGTTATTTTATGCAAATTTTCGTAAACTCAGTTGAAAGGTTGAATCGTCCGGTTTATTCTGCGCCACCCTGTACATGCATGTCGAGATTAGAGATCTGAAGATAAAATGAAATTTTAAAAACATCAGCAGAGCTTAGGTCGACTGTCTACAATGTAGCCGTGGGAGTCACTCGCTCAAGCATTTCTGGCTTGGCTCATACATTTTTTGCTCACTCAGCCAGTTCAAGTCGAAAAATACGGCTCACAGTGCGACTAGTAATACCCTAACTAAAATATTTCCTTATTTTCTACCATCTTCCATCTGGAGCTCATTTGTAGACTGTAGTTTTTTTGTAATTTTTGTGTTTGTGTGAATATTATGTTTTTATCTCTGGCGTAATAAATGAATATAGTAATATATAAGCTCTTCCACCTATTAGGAGGCCTATTCTACAACAGAATGCTCACAATCACTTACTGCATTACATTATGTTGGCTCACGTGATTATATGTCGACGACTTGTAGTCGACATATAATCACGTGAATCAATTTAATGTAATGCAGTAAGCCTATGCCATAGCCATACTTCACAGTTTACGGAGTCACAAAGACACCTGCTGTCCGGTCACTGTCATTGATAAACTTTATACACAGTGAACCATTAAAAAACGTTGCAGTTTATTTTTGACTAAAACTTTGGCTAATCGGAACCGATTATTATAGTTTTTATGTCATTTTAATCGTGAAGAAATGCTACATGAGACTGTAGTAAAATTTACCACATCACCTTAATTGTGTGCGCACCTTACTTTGTAAATTCAAATAACAACACTTTTCAGTTAAAACGCTATTATTCTTTGTTCATTTACGTTCATAGAAAAAGAGAACAGAAAAAGTCATCTCCATTTATTTGTTTGAGGTACTCCAAGCATTCGTGAGATTTGTCCAGTGGAGCAGTGTGTCCTGGGTTGATTCTCCTGGCTCTGTACCAGGTCCCACACAGCGTCAACGTTCTCAGCAGTGCACGTCGTGCGCAGACGTCCACTGCCATGTGCTCGTTCAATGGACCCCGTTGTTCGCAATCGCTTCTGAAAGTCCTCAACACCACACTTGCTCCATTTCTTGTTTGCAAATTCCTTAATTAATCGTTTTACCCCGTACTTTTTTGATTCCCAGGCATTTTTTATCAATGTCTTGTCTTCTTTTGTTAACATTGTAAGTTTTTAACGTAACTTTGTCCTAAGCAAACAATGACACATTTATTATGTCATTAGCAACACGTTCTTTAAGTAATAAATAAGTAAATGCATGCCCTGTTTCGTACTTTTTTCCAGTTTTGGCACTGCAAAAATTATTGAAATCGGTTAAGATATGACAGAGTTGCAGTCAAATGTACATTGCTACATTTTATGAATCACGACAAAAATGTAGGTTTTAATTTTTCCAGGTACATGGTGCACACATAAATCGGGTAATGTGGTAAGTTTTACTACAGTCGCATGTAGAGTTTCTTCACGATTAAAATGATATAGAAACTACAAAAATCGGTTAAGATTAACCAAAGTTATAGTCAAAACTAAGCTGCCACATTTTTAATGGTTCATTGTGTATATTGCTCGACCTACTTCACCGGAAATGAGGATCAGCTATCACTGACAAACCCATGCGACGCGCTGCATCACGGCGAATGTGCCGCAACAAGTAAGGTGGACGCACTTGCGACCAAGCTAAGTTGACAACGCTTCGTGTCGAAAGTCTGCATTTAAGCTAAACCTACCCGACCTGCATTTGGCATCTCCGTTGAGGGTGACCCCTTGTGAGTTTTGCCGAGATTTTCGGCGCCAGAAAACTAGTCCCTGGGCTATCGTGTGGCATTGTTTGCGTGGTGCTGCGTTTAGCCATTTCAGTAGAACACTGACTTGTGGCAGACGGTGGAAGAACAGACAGACACACGACGACAGCTACTACCCTCGCTAGCTAGCGTTGTGCGGGTTAAAAGGTCAGGCACATAAACAGAGTCAGGATTAAAAACAGACATCCGCAACTCAGTCATGGGCTTGGTTGTAGCGTACCTGCCTAAAACTTGTTCCCTTGGTCAAAAACTCCAAATCAACAATAGAGTAAATTACCACTGATTAATCCATTTTGCATTGAAACTCATTGTTCGCCGAAAAAATGAGCTGCAAATTTTCTTCGCTTGCTTCGGCTCGCTCAAGCATTTTGCAGCTTCGGCTCAAGTGAAATTCGGCTCGCTTCGGCTCGAATGTTCTTTGGCTCTGCTTTTGCGGATTCCGCTTCAGCTCCCAGGTCTACTACAATTGGCGACCAATATGTAGTGCACTACAGTCTAAGAACATGAGAGTAATTTTGACTATGTGCATATGAAGACAGTCAATATTCCAGGCACCAGATACATTACACATGTTAACTACAACACGTGTGCATAGTCATTTAACAGTTAATCCAGGTGAATACGGCTCAGAGAGTTGCCACTTAATGGTGAAACTTGAACAGTGAAAAATTTTTGTATGGCCGAATGTCCTTCCTTATATTAACTGCGGGAATCATTCAGTGGACCTTATCTTTTCTTTATCCATTAAATAACCCATGGCCATACTGCGGCATATTTATTGCATGCAATCAGAGTTCAAGTCTTCCCAAATTCCTAAAGGGTCTTTCGGGTGATGCTTATTGCCACTGAAAAGTTGAATGTTGTGGGACTTTCTGACTGCACTATGTCGCCACATGTTGGCGCACATAGTGAGCTGCTTGGTGACAAAGGCAGTGGGATGTGAGAAGCTTAAGTCGAGATTTTTTGGCAAAACTGCCATGGCTCAGACTTTGGTTTCAAATGGAAGTTAATCTGAAGAATCCAGTTTTAAATCTAACAGGCAGCTTTTGCGAAAATAATTATTAGCTTCAGCTTAAAATCAAATCAACTTTTATTTTTTGGCTGAACAACAAAAAGGTGGTGAATGTTTATGTTTTTTTGTATCAAGCCAGTGATTTAACTGATCACCAAACCACTGTTGTTCACGGAATGTTCTGTATTTTGTTGCCATTCCATGCCTCTTGTTTGTTTGGATATTGATTTGTTTAAAAACAAAGACAAATTGCAAGTGTCATCTGCAGTGTTATTGTAGGTACCATTTTGTCAGCTAATGAGTTTTAAACTTTTTATGGCCACCCTGCATAGCAGATGCGGACATTATATTTTGCAGCTGTGGTTTCTGTCTTCTTTCTTCTTTCTTTCATCGCCATTTTCTCAGCGGTCACAGATTGGATGTCTGCCATACTTCCACACATGATGTGGCCTTAGTGCGAATTCAGAATGCAGGTCTGAAATGCGCTGTACATTGCTCGCTGTAAATACAGGACGCAAAAACTCGCCATTTTGGCGCCATCGCACAACTTTGTTGGGCTGTATCTTCGCAGCTGAGGCATGTGTCGACAATCGGAAAAAACTTGTTGAACACCAATACCTGCTCCACATGTCCTCACAATATGGTGAACTTCGTCCCACTAACGGCTGAGATCGGTTGGGGAGTTTGTGGCACCCCAGCAAATTTTAACTGGTTTTGCATCTTTGCTTTGTTGCTGCACTGATGTCGCTCAACAGAGGTCAACCAAACTTTGCATCATGGTACGGGGAATGGAATTATGGAACTTTCGCTATAGGCCCACATTCTAGTTAAACTTGAACTTAATCTGAGCACTGGTTGAGAACCAGACTTTTTTTAGGTCTGGGTTAAGCTTTGCTTCAAAACTTTAATTTACAATTTGTTTATGCAGATCACCCCAGCTTGCCTACAGTGTATTTCAGAGCACAGTGTAGTCCCACTTGGAAATCCCCAGATGCATAGTCATCCTCAGTTTTTAGAAGTCCAGCCTTCGTGGCACTTTAGTGTTACTACGGTTATACCAGCAACAGTCACAGGTTGTAGAGAACATTGTCAAACATAAGTGTACTGTCATGTGTAATTGCCAGGCACATCATTGGCCAAAGTCTGCTGCAATACACTACATGCATTAGTACTGTTGGCAAGAAGTGTTTCCATTAATTCAACCAAAACAAAGAGTAGTATAAGGCAGGTCAAATACTGCCACCTGCCAAAGAAAGAAATTTCACAGCATTTGTAATAATTGTCCTGACACAAATAGTGTAGTCAGACCAGGGAATGAGACACATCCCATGCCAGTAACCATTGAGCAGAGCATGTACCATGGGCGTTTTACTGCTAAGCCAATACTGGCGGCCTTGCGTGAGTCATCAGTCGTTCAGCAAAACAATATTACGTGTGTCTGCTTATTTTTTGAGGTGTTAGGATTTTTACGTCAGGTAGTTAATGGGTGTGCTGCGTATGAGAATGATTAACTAAAGAGAAATTTTGTTCTGCAGATTTCGTCTGTTTCTGCGAGAAATACTACATCATACAGTGGTCGAGAAGTGCCTGCATCGCACGTTGGCATTCCACGCTCACTACCAAGAGACAGGACTGCTCAGCGACACACTGTGTCACCAACAAAAATTGTGCCGTCATCAGTAACTAACAGTGCAAACCGTGTATCATATTCTGCTGCTGAAAAGGGTAAGACGGACCAGTTGGCAACGGACAAGCAGCCATCGCTGAGTGTTGTTGATGATGGACTGTCTCAGGATAACGTCACTGCCATGGTCTGTTTAGACTCAGACTCGGTGCTGCCAACTACTGATGGGCAGCCACGCAAGTCAGACGATGTGGATAACTTGACTGAAGAGTGTGTCCATCAGTCAGATGAAACTGTTGTGGAGACAGCCATGAAAAGTGATGCAGATGCTGTTCCACATGAATGCACTTTACCGGCAAACACAGTGGTCAGTTCGGACTTTTCTGATGATAGCTTGAAAAATGCTGGGCACGTTGAAGGTGCATCCGAAGTCTGTCACGGTGTGTCTGAGGACGATGTTGTTCAGGATGCTGGCCAGGCAGAATGTGTGTCTGTTGACCAGCCTGAGCTGCTGGACTCCGTTTCAGATACGGAAAAATTATTACCAGCAGTCAGTGAAACGGTCGATGAGGTAGCCGTATTAGCAGTCAGCTGTGAAGACGTAGTGATAACTGAAGCACATTTGCCGCCAGTGACTGAACATTGTGTGATTGATACTGCGGTTAAACTGTGCTCCGTGTCTGAAGAAGTCGACGGGGCTGAAAGAGTAGCAGATATTGCCGATGAAAGTACCGGTACTTGTCGTGACCTGATGGAAGCTGCCGTTTTATCATACATACCTGAGGAACTTACATTATGCGCTGCTGCTGGTGCTGCTGAAAACAAGTCGTGTCTGGCTGATGATGATGAACTACTGATATCCTGTCCTTCAGAACAACTTGATGAAGCATCATTATCATGCTTGCCTTCAAACGTTACTGTAGGTTCTGATGATAGTGCCCCAGTGATGAGCGAAGCTGCTGATAGAGATGAACACATGCAATCGATTGATGGTGGAAGTTTAGAAGCAGTGGATTCCAGTCATTCAATCGACGTATTTTTATCTGCATCACCGTCATTCGAGAATGCACAGAGCAGTTATGAGAATTCTAACTTGACAGAAACTTGCACAACTGATACGCAGCAGTTGCCAGCAGACTTTCAAGCCAGCGGATCGTCAGCAGTTGAAACAGATACGCAAGATGAAGACATTACGATAACCAGTGACTTCCATGAGCATGTGGGTTTTACTATTGGCGAGTCAGCCATTACAGATGGCATATTCCGTCGTTGCAGCGTGGACTTGGCTGGGCGGGGCATCGCTCTGTCAAGAATTGTGGAAGAGAGTCCTGCTGGGTTGGCAGCTGTCGCTGGAGATAGCGACCAGCCTCATCTACAAGATGGTGAACAACATATCACTGCTGGTGAGTAGAGCGTTTCTTGTAACCTTACGACTTATATCTCGCTGCTGTGCTCTATAGTTGTTGCTAAAGCTTGGTACACACTACCCAAGTCCATGGCCCGCGAACACGGGCGTCATTTTTTGACACTTGCAAATGCTATGTATACCGAGCTTTAATGCTAACTTCTTGTGCAGTAAATAACTACACAACGTCTCTGAGCTCTGTGATGTATGCTTGATGCTTATTTCTGCTTGAGCCCTCAGTGAGGTTAGACGAAGTTATGGATGGTAAGCCCCCCCTCTTCCACCACCTGCCTTTACTTTATCGGGCTTTTACTTGTAACCTTACGACTTATATCTCGCTGCTGTGCTCTATAGTTGTTGCTAAAGCTTGGTACACACTACCCAAGTCCATGGCCCGCGAACACGGGCGTCATTTTTTGACACTTGCAAACGCTATGTATACCGAGCTTTAATGCTAACTTCTTGTGCAGTAAATAACTACACAACGTCTCTGAGCTCTGTGATGTATGCTTGTTGCTTATTTCTGCTTGAGCCCTCAGTGAGGTTAGACGAAGTTATGGATGGTAAGCCCCCCCTCTTCCACCACCTGCCTTTACTTTATCGGGCTTTTACTCAGCACCAAATTGTGCTTCTCAGTGATGCACACACACCATTTTCATGATGAACCTGTATTATTCAGTGCGCCTTGATTCTCTTTCTTCACCAGTTTTGAAGAATGTGGTGACTGGACAGAAGGATGTGAACATCTCATCTGATGATGATACGAAATGATGCTTCATCTGGGAATTGAACAGATCACCTCTCAGTTGCAAGTCCCGTGCCGTACCCTTGCGCCAACATGCCACCCATTTTACAGAGTTCTTAGCTAACTGTGAATCGTGTGCACGATCGGTTGTTGTCAACGCAGACCAAATATGGTTCATTTTTTGCCACATTTTTCAACAATTACTTGCAAATGCTGTGGATTTTCACTGCCAGACTGAAAAGCCAAATGCACAGCACAGTTGTCCATCTCCAACTTCAGCAAAGAGGCAGAACCGTTGATGAAGGTGTGATCCATCAGCAGACAATACACAGAGACATTGCCATTTTAACCTATGTCCAGATGATTAACTTGAAAACGACATGTTACCCACCCATCGACTGATCACATACGATAGGTTAAATAACTATTCTATGGTTTGTGATATTAATAACAACAGGGCATATGTTTACATCCTAAAATGTTTCACAGCTCAGAGAATCGTCAGAGGTATCTGTCAGTCGTCGTGTTGTTTACATTTCAAGTCTTGTTCATTCATATGTGCAGGCCAAGGAGCATAATTATTAGGCCGTACTACGTACGTAGATGCGGCCTATTGTTACTGACCGAGTAGCGTGGTCTGTCGGTCTGTCATACTAGTGAGCCCTGCAAAAACGGCTGAACCGATCGAGATGCTGTTTGGGTTGAGGACACTGGTGGGCCCAGAGAGCCATGTATTGTATGGGGGTCCAGATCCCCCATGGCAAGGGGCAATTTTTTTTGGGGGGAAAGGGGCGTCCCATTGTAAAGTATAGGGACACTCTACTCTCATCTGTGCAATAACGGCCAAACCGATCAAGATGCCATTTGGGTTGTGGGCATGGATGGGCCCAAGGAATCATTTGTTAGATGGGGATCCACAGATGCTAAGGGACGTTGCCATGGCAACAACGTGGCAACCAGTTTTTGGCTTTCGATGGGCTTTAATTTTGGTTGTATGATAGCTAACGACAGGCTATTTGATCCTAGGGGCGGGGTTTTGGGGTCAAGCTATCCGATGAAGACATAGCCAAGATCGGGTGTCTAAGGGTCGTTGCCATGGCAACCAATTTTGGGACTAAAATTGCTGTAACTGGCTTTGTGTGAACGACAGCCATTAGGTAGTTGGTTACGGAGGGGCGTTTGAGTGGTCGGCAACAAAATGCAAATATTTTCAATACCGTGCAACTAAGGCTTTCTATATACTTTCTATACATTGGCTCCACCTGGCGAATACGACTGAATCGTCCGTGTGTGATGACGATGCGGCCTTATGTCAAATTACTTTGGCCACTTGTTAGTTGTGTGTGATAATGTCTGATGAAGATGAGAGATGTTGCGTAAATAGGAAAAACTAGAATATGGAACAATGCCCAACGTAATGGCCGCCCTGCTGAATATAGGTCGCGCCCTCTGGTCAACGCCGCAAAGTTTGGCTGACGCCCACTACTAGAGTGCCATGCAGTAACGCTGCCAAGACGTGAAACCCGTTGAAATTTGCAAGGGTGCCCCAAACTCCCGAACGGATCTCAGCCGTTAGTGGGCCAAAGTTCACCATATTACGAGGACATGTGGAGGAGGTATTGCTGCTTAACAAGTTTTTTTCCGATTGTCGATACATGCCTTAGTTGCGAAGATACAGCCAGACAAAGTTGTGAGATGGTGCCGGGATGGCGACTTTTTTGCGTCATTTTTGCGTCCTGTATTTCCAGCGAGCTGCATGCAGCACATTTCAGACCTGCATTCTAAATTCGCACTAAGGTCACCATTAAGTATGGTAGACATCCACTCTGCAACCACTGAGATTAGGCGAGGAAAAAATGAAAGAAAGAAACATTGTAGAAGAAAGAAACCACAGGCCAAAAATATAATGGCCTGCCCTATACCATAGGGCGGCCATAACAAAGCATGTGGGCCCCCAAAATCGTCACTGTCCCCAGCTAGAATATATTAGTTATTTCTGGTGCATCCACGTCATGGGGGTTGGCAATGGCAGGCTCAAGGTGGATGATGCAGACAAAGAGTATACCGGCGAGCCAGAGGAAAGGGATTGGCTGTGTTAAATCACAAACTACGAAGTTGTTGCGACTAAGTACGAGTAACCCGGTAGCGTCTCGCAAGCCATACATGCAGAGTCAGTATCAGAAGCTGTCTGCTAGCAAAAGACAATGAGGTCAGAGGAAAGCCTTTGCAGTTAGGGAGGACCTATCATAGGAGGACACTCAGGAAGACGAAAACCACAGGGAAGGGCAGTGGGAAGCCACCCTGGCAAATACGTGATACATGAGACTGAGTATGCAGCCGCACCATTCTGCAGTGTAGACATGCCATCACGGCCCCTCACCTGGAGCGTGTTAAAAGAAATGTCATAAACCCGCTGGTAACAGCAGAAGACTAGAGACTAAAGAAAGCGTGTGGACGAGGGCAGTTTTTGGGCAACCGTTTGTAAAACGGTTCACCCAGTACTAGCAGACCGTTGTCTGTCCTGTCTGTCTGTAACGTTGATGTACTGTGGCCAAACGGTTGGATGGATCAAGATGAAACTTGGCATGCAGGTAGGCCTCGGCCCTGGCCACATTGTGTTAGATGGGGACCCAGCTCCCCTCC
>Ga0209259_1000484_pt1 | contig 11892 bp, 7 predicted proteins | sample WorMetGr2BELIZE1_FD_187417 | JGI IMG/M metagenome (GOLD analysis project Ga0209259, IMG submission 187417) | Marine gutless worms symbiont microbial communities from Max Planck institute for Marine Microbiology, Germany - Inanidrilus... ...
TACAGATAAATCTACCTTGGATTTGTTTTTTTTCTGGTGAACCAGACCAAGTTATAGGTGTAACTTGTCTGCGAGCTGGTTTGTCTGTGAGGTATCCTGTTACCATCGAGTCAATCCAACTCCATATTCAAGTCTGAGTCCACTTAATCCAAGCCTGAGTCCAAATCCACAGACTTCAAGTCCAAGTCTAATTCAAAAGCAATGTGCACAATGCAGATATTAATGAAATGATTAAAGGAGCATACATTGACACAAGTATATTTAGTATACTGAAATCCTTGAATAGAAGTTCAGTAGATTTTAGCTAGTACCAGCAGTAAGTGTTTACAAGCAGTACTGCTGACAACTGTGCATCTTCTGTACAACACTTGAAATAACATAAGTTAGCTCAAGTTATGAGTTACTGGTAAACGTTTGTGTAATGTCCATTGAGTGAAATAGACCTATGTTGTTTCATACTGACAGTTGTCTGTCAGGCCTTGAATACATACCAGGCCTCCAATACTGGGGATCCGACTTAATTGCGTATGTGTAGACATTATTAACTTTGAGACGTCAAATTTGAATGCTGCACTTACTATTATGCATAATGAAATGCATCAACGTTGCTGCTGCATTACTGCAGTGACTGATGCTGAGGAACTTTGAGTAACACCTTAGTTTCATCACCAGAATTTCTCAGGCACACCCAGAGACCTACTTAGCCTGGTCTTTGAAGATCATCGAGGCCCAGGAAGCAGGCCGGGACAAACACTTCATTGACAGCTTACATGAAATGTTTCCATTTTTATCCCCCTCTGGGTCTGTTTAAGTGTTGCTGTCAGTGGAACTCTTAACACAACCTCAATAGGATGCAATAGCTACTGTTTACTGGCATATTGTGCTGTGCTAAAGTTATTTATTTGCTCAGCGCCATTGGTTGTGGAGATATTACGTGCATTGCTGTTGATGTCAGCCATTGTCACTGTTATGATGGTCAGTATGCAAGGAGGCATTTGTTAATCGGTTTATGGTATATCAGTACTTGCAGCTGTATACCACATGTGTTTTTTATATGTTTTAAATAAGAACAACATACACAGCTACACAACCACAACATGGCCATTATACAGGTCAGCCTGTGTTAGCCAGCACCCATAGTTAAAGAAGTGGAGGATTTTGCTGGACCATAGTTTTACTGCCCACATGCCGATGGCAGCTAGCACAGTCGAATTAAGAATATGCTAGAGTTCTTCTCATCAGTGTTACCTACACTGTCTCTGGTATATGCGTAGTGTACCCCAAAAAAGTTGACAGGTAGTCAGCTTAGTCAAAAAAACTGGAAAATAATAGTGGAAAATTTGTATTGTTTTCTCTGATGTGCTGACCTATTTAAGTGTGCATTTGAGAACAGAAGGGAAAATGAACGTGGAGATATTTTTCTTAAATTACATGAAGTTTACAGTGTGTTTGTGGACAGAATTTATAGACTGGTTTATAGATATTAATAGTTCAATTGCAAGCTTCTAGCTATTGTGTTTGTTGTTTTTAGATGAATGGAGTCTCTGTTTCAGTCACAGTTAAAGTCCGAGTGCATGAGACTTTCAAGGACTGTAAAAGGATATGTTTTCGAGATAATTGGTCATTTGTTATTATTATCGGCTATCATGATGGATAGCAGCATGACCGCATCCATGGTGGCATTTGCCACATCAATTGACAGTATACCGTTACCAGAATTTGTTTCTCTGGACACAAAGTATGTATGTGTCAACTGTCACCTAGTTTTGAACATGCCACGCCAGCTTCCTTGTGGTCACCGCATCTGCAAGCTCTGTGTAGACAAGTTGTTTGAAGGTGCAGTTGGTCGACCAGCAATTCGTTGCCCATCTGGTGATGTGGAATGTGACTTTGACATCACTGCTGATCAGGTGATGCACTGGCTGCATGATGTGCATATTGTTTCCGTGCTTTCATCTGCTGTAAACTAATTATTAGGATGGTACCATACACATCCGTTTTACAGGTCTTCCTAGGTTAGATGGTGGTCTTTGGAAATTTCCAAGAAAAGCTGTATAGATTGGTGGAGTGGTATTTTTAGAGGTCAGGTGCCCTTTTTATCACTGCCCTACTGTGTTAAAGTGTCACGTTTATGCATATTTTTGCACATTTACTCGTAAATGCGTAATTCATAGAAAAATAAAATATTTACTTGCATTTTGCATTCCTTTTGTTAAAGATTTTTCGTTACTCGTGCCAGCATGGCACTTTGAGATTCATATTTAATGCATTGTGTGTCTGACAGTCTTGTCTATCAGTCACTATAGTTGAGATAGGAGTGATGAACTTCTGTTTAACTTATTAGTTACGTTGGATTATTGAGCGAATATCTGTAGTGGATGAGGTTAGTGACTTGCACTTGTGCATAGCATGCGTCTCTTCACTCTCTTGGGCACTTTTTGCATTGCCGGTACATTTATGCATTACTCTATTGCAGTTGTTGTTTAAACACCATTGCAGCAGTATTTTTGTCAGCTGTTAATGGGTGTGATTGTGTATGTCTGTGTTCAGATTTACCCTGACTTTTCAGCACAGCGTGAGATGCGACAGTTCCTTGTTTACTGCATGTTCAAGATGCATGGCTGTAGACAGACAATGCCGTGGTCACAATACAAGGTGAAATTTTCCATTTCACATATGCACATTGTAACTGCTATTTTATTTGTATTTGAAGTCGTTTTGTGGTATAGAGATGGTGCAGGTAACGCCACTGAGGAGAACTATAGCGTCTTCTTCCTAATCCGAATGTGCTAGGTGCCATTAGCGATGGTATGTGGGCAGTAAAACTTTGCTCCAACAAAATCCTCTAGTTCTTAACGGGGGTGCCGGCTAACGCATAATGGCCATAAAACAGTAATAGTAGTTGAAGTCATTTTGCCTGAGCTGCAAAACTGGCAAGTGCACAATATTCAAAGATGTGTCTTTAAACGTAAGTTTATAAATAAATTGTCATAGCCATGTATGTGGATACTTACTAGTTTGTTACATCTGATGATGACACTTGTGTAGGCACACATTGAGCAGTGCATGTACCGTCTACAGCGTTGTAAACACTGCCGAGAAGAGATTCCATTCACTAACCTGCAGGTAAATCGGTTTGTGTACATGTTAACGTTTACATTAAAGTTGAGTAATTAATATGCTTTGCTTTCTATCTGTCATATGTGTGGGTTTGTGTTTCTGTTGCATTTCAATATCTAGTTAACTTTTTTGTTTTGATCTTTGCTTTGATTAATGTGTTGCTTTGCATTAAGAAGCATTGAACCAAGTACATCAGTTTAGTAATTTCTGCTTTTAATAATAATAATAATGATAATAATCAATAATAATAATCAATAATAATAATCAATGACAATGTTTATGGTGTTACACACAAACTGGTTTAATGCCATTTTCCAGATTTTCCTGTTTATGCAGTGGTCATAAAAGGCTCCAAAAAGGAAATCTTGTTGCAAGTACCGTACATTTGCAGTTGATTGGCTGCAAAGACATTTCTAAGATGGCCTGCTATGACTGAAGTGGAATGTTCAATTCTGCTTACTTACTTGGAGGTTGCTGAACTGGTTTCTAACAGACTGTATGCCGTTTTGATGCCAAACCAACAATGTCAAGGCATTATTGTGCAATAATAATGAAAAGTTTGGCAGTTTAAACTAAATGATACTAGTTTTTGTTTAGTTTTTGGGCGACCGTTTGCAAAATAGTTCGCCTTGTGCTATCAGACCGTTGTCTGTCTGTCCTGTCTGTCTGTGACGTTGGTGTATTGTGGCCATATGGTTGGATGGATGAGGATGCCACTTGGTGTGGAGGTAGGCCTCGGCCCAGGCCACATTTTGTTAGATGGGGACCCAGCTCCCCCATCCGAAAGGGGCACAACAGCCCCTCCCCCTTTTCGGCCCATGTCTCGTGGCCAAACGGCTGGATGGATCAAGATGCCACTTGGTACGTAGGTATGCCTTGGTCCATACGACATTGTGTTAGATGGGTGCCCAGCTGCCGACCCTCCCCGAATGGAGCACAGCACCCCACACTTTTTTGCCCAGGTCTGTTGTGGCCAAATGGCTGGATGAATCAAGATGCCACTTAGTACAGAGGTATGCCTTGGCCCAGGCTACATTGTGTTAGATAGGGACCCAGCTCTGCCGTAGCTTCCCCTCCCAAAAAAGGGGCACAGCATCCCCACCACTTTTAGGCCCATGTCTATTGTGGTCAAATGGCTGGATGGATCAAGATGCGACTTGGTACAGAGGTAAGCCTCAGCCCAGATCACACTGTCTGTGTTAGTTGGGGATGCATCTCCCCCTGAAAGGGGCACAGCAGCATCCCACTTTTCAGCCCATGTTTATTATGGCCAAACGGTCACCCATCTCAGCTACTACTCAGCACTTGTTCATTATATTATAAATTGTTTATTTGTGGCACTTCTGTGTCTGTAGAGTCATATTGATAACGAATGCTCACTGGTGCCTTGCCCGTGTCCATACGGCTGTCAGCAGTTCATAGTACGACGTGAGGTATCTGTTTCATATTGATGTGATTGATGTTCACAGTGTCAGCTAACACAAGAAATGTGTCATGTAGTTAAGTTTTGCTGTCATGCAGTTCTCAATAAATTTTTGATATTTTCTTATCATATTGCTAACATAATCTTTCCTTCTAGCAGGATATTTCAATGTGAGCATTTTAGTGCAATTGCTACGTTGTATGTTTATATATTCACAGATGATAAATTTTTTACGCTGATGTCCGTGGACTATAGGTACATAATTTCTATCGCAGTGTCAGTTGTTGTAGTGGGGAGATTGTGGGAGGTGGGCACTGGTTAGTCCGGATGGAGTGGCGCCCAGCCGGCTGGTTGGCGTCTGCCTCTGTTAATCTTCCCTTGCACCATAAAGTCTAGAAGTTCTCTTCTGGCACCATCTCACCCGGGTGGTCCCGGAAAAAGGGCCGTAAAATGGTTGTGGTGTGGTGGTGGTGTCAGTTGTTGTAGTAATGAATGTACAACCCAGTGCTTGTATTGCGTAATTTAATATTTGATGTTGCTGCCACTGTGGAATGAATGAATTTTGATGAACTACAAAAAATTGGGCCTATTTGTTCGGTGTTTTGGTTTGTTTGTGTGATAATTGGACTTATTATCTGTAAATTGTTATTTGTAGCTTCCCACTCACATTGAACGTTGTCCATTCCGACCAAGGCCATGTCAGTTGCAGACTGTTGGCTGTAAGTTTCAGGTATGCCACTGATTTAGATGTTTCTCAGTTACTTTATTGTCATTTATAAATTTAAGACATTTTATTTATTTCAATACTTTGACCGTGTTGGTTGGAATAACGTTGGAAAAATTGGCTGTTTATGGTAATAACACATCAAACTTTCAGAAATTACTTGTTCATGCTGAACATTTTATGTAGTTTAAATTGTATATGTTCATTTCTGCTGTGTTATGATGATGCTGAGTTATTGGTCAGTTATCAGATAATGTATCAGTAACTTAGTGGTAGTCAAGGCATGGTCTGTCTTCAGGCAGGCAATGCAGAAATAATTTTCTAAGTGACTGTTTGTTTCTGGAATGACAAATGCATGCTACTGTTCACATTCTTTACTCATATTTGGCCAGAGAATGATTCCCCATACTGGGTACAGACCCTACTTGCAAGCAAACCGTGACCTGCATGTATTCAAGACCCGGACTGTATTTATGACCACACCTTCTGTTTGAGGCCCACCTTCTATTAGCAGTATTTGGCACAAAATGCTTGAACCACCGGCTGGTATCCGAGACCAAGCGGCTTCTGTTTGGGAATTCACAGTATGTGTGGCACACATGCAGGTATGTCATTGATTTTCTGATGTCATTGCTATCATCAGTGTAGTTGCTGTTGCTGTTATTGTAGTGTATAAAGTTTTAATCTCAGCTAATTCCTGTTCTGATGTCAATAACAGGGAACTGAGTCTGAAATCACCAGTCATCAAAATAACGATCATTGGCGTCATCTTCAGCTGCTAGCATCTCATCTTCGTCAGTTATCGAATGAAACGGTTGACCATTCTTCACCACCACCACCAGCAGCCGCTTCACATTTAGAGGTTACTGAGCTCTTATCATCGTCATCATCATAAGCAGATTTATGTTGCACCTATTACAGTTCGACCATAGGTGCATTACAACAGTCAAAAGGGTTGGAGCTAATAAAAGTCAACAAATATAAAAGCTGTACTAAAATAATGTGATTTGAACAGTTTTTGAAACTTGGCAGGATCGGCCACGGTGCGAACGTTGGAAGTGCATTCCCAGTGTTAGCCATGACTTTAGTGCAGTGCTGATGAAACTTTTTGTGGCAGTGCTGTTACGGTACAGAGACAGTACGGTATGGAGACGGTGCAGGTAACACCGTTGAGGAGAACACTAGCGTTTTCTGTCTAATTCTAATGTGCTAGTTGCCTTCAGTGCTTTGACACTGTTGGTTGGACGGCAGAAAGGGCATCTGGCCCATAAAAATATGGGGGATGGAGGAGGTGGCACTGGTTAGTCCTAATGGAGTGGCGCCCAGCTGGATGGTCAGTGTTTCTGCCTCTGTTAATTTCCCCTTAAACCATAAAGTCCAGAAGTTCTCTTCTGGCACCAGGTGGTCCCGGAAAAAGGGCCGTAAAGCGGTTGTGATGGTGGTGGTGGTGCTGTATTGGATATTTTGTGCTGGATTGGCGAGCTAGTAGCTGACAGGCCTGATGCTGTGGCATTGGTAGAGCTATGTGATGACAGTGTAATGTCCAAGTCAGTCACAGAAAATTGACCTTACCCCAGAATATCAGAATATAATGCTTAATCACTGACTGGCAGTTATTTAGCATTGCAGGCTGTGGCTATTTTTCAAACCAAACTGCAATGCAAACAACTTTACTGCAGTCACATGGCCATCATAAGCTCAAAGGTGCCAAGAATCATGGGATTGCTGTCAGTGCAGAGAATATTTAATGATCATTACTCTGTTTACATCTAGTAAGCATGAAAATTCTAAAAGAAACACAGAGCCACTGCCGTGGGCATATGCTGAAGCCAGTCAGTTGCAAGATGGTGTGGCTATATCGTTTTGGTTAATTTCCAGTGCACGGGGTGGTATAGTTCTGTCTGTTTGTCATGCTCATGCTCATGGCTTTTCTGTTTTCATTTCTTTTAAAGTTATTTTTTGTTTTAATCTCATACAATAAACTAAGCTGGCTACCTGTGATTTTTTAGCATACATTACCATATGTGCACATTGGGTAACATTGTATCATATCGTCATATGTGGCCTGCCTGTATTATTACTGTGGTGAATATCGTGTTCAATGTGTTGTAAATTAAAACCAACATAGTCATGAGGAAAATGTATAGGCACTTCTTACAGGAAACTCGTTGGAAAACATGTATTATGTACTTACGAGTAAATAGTATATTATTTTTCACAAGTTATGTTTATTTCGTATGAGCAGCTGTAGAGTACATATTGAGTTTATCTTTCCTGATAAACGAAAATAACACAAACTATCTTGTATTCAGGATCTGGAGCAGCTGAAAGTATGGCAGATGCAATTAACGCAACAGCTTGAAGGCTTTCGGACTAGAATTGATGCTGCAGCTACATCAGGTTGGAATTGTTTTACTGTGTATTTATGTAACTTGAAATCATCTGTAGAGGCCACGTATAATTGGTGCTACTCTGTTGGAAAATTGTTTTCTTTTTTTTCTGCATTTTAAAACTGCTGATGTGAGGTACCATTTAATAAACCATTAATGCCTTGGTTTCCAAGATTGAAGCATTTTGTGAATCGCAGTTACGTTTTCATGTTCGTACAATTACATACATTTATAACAATGTATCTGCATTTACTTCTATATAATAATTTATAGCACTTGCAAGAACATTCATTGGGTTTGATGTGAAAATGTTAGTAAATTAGCGTTTTGTTAGTGAGGATTTGTTAGGCTGTTTTTAACTGACATCTGAATTAATGAAATGAATTTGTGATAAATTGCAACTGCATGAAGGAATGTAAGTTGCATATATGTTGTGTTTAATGTTGGAAAATGCAACAACAAAGCAGTAGCCATTCTATACTGTATCACAAAAAAACTAACAGGTTATGCTTGCTCTAACCATGAGAAGTATCAGCCAATCATGATATTTGACGTGAAGATCTTTCTGGTAATTTACAATACAAACCCCCTTACTTATTGTAATTATTACATTATGTGGCCGAAAACCGAAAACGGTTGTGTGGTATGTGGCCAAGAACCGGTGTTTTATGTGACATGGTGATCTGTGCTGCTTTTCCGAACTCGGGAGTCACATTAACATTGTCATCAGGTCTTCATGGAGCCATGTATCAGGGTCGACAGAGTGTACTATCTAGAGATGTTGCTTTCACAGCAGCTGCTGCCAGCTATCAAAATCCATTCACATGTGTCAAAGCTATAGCAAGCCAAAGGTGGGACGTTTTTTGAGACACCGTGTATAAGTCTGTGTATCTGTATCCGCGTGCCAGCTCTAGGGGAGAAGTGAGGAAGGAATGAGAGGTTGGATGAGAGGAAGTAGTCTTAGGGGTGGGTGGAAGCGATGCAGAAATGAGAAAGCAAAATGACATGTAGTGTGAATGAAGGCTGCAGCTGCATCAGCTGCATAGCAGACCAGTTGAATAACCTGTGCCATTGTGTTGTCTGCACATGCAGACACAGAAACAGCATAAAAATAGTGCTTACTGCTCAACTTCTCATGATGCTACCATGGTACCACAGAGTTAATCGAACGTACATTTTGCCATTGACGTGGTTGCAGAGGAAATGCAGAGAATTCTTCAAGAGAAGGACAGTATAATTGCTCAGCTTCAGCAGCAGGTTATTGGACTCGATCTACGTTGTCAATTTCTTGAGATGGCCGGTCACGATGGAATGCTGCTGTGGAAGATTGGTAGCGTTCGGCAGCGCATCACTGACGCCAAGGAGCGCCATATCATCTCTCTTTATTCACAGCCATTCTACGCTGGTCGCTATGGATACAAGCTCTGTGCCCGGGTGTACTTTAATGGTGACGGAGATGGCTACGGAACTCATGTTTCACTCTTCTTTGTTGTAATGCAGGCAAGTACAGATGACTGCATATCTAGCCTGACATGAATTTGTGCTAGATATATAACGACAACAACAATAACAACTATTCAGTAGTCGCCTGGGTGAGCAGGTATGGGTAAAAACTAACCCGCTCACTCCCTATTGTCAAATGCCATTGATTAACTTCCTCCATTTACTATGGTCCTTAGTGTCCTCTTGTTTAATTCTTTTGTCTGATAATCTTTTTTATCAACCTTTGTCCAGGTTTTCTTTAGTCCACATGTAGGTCTTACTGTCTTACACCCTGCATCTCATAATCATACATTTTGTGTTAGATTTACTGAACAGTGACTTAGTTGTTATGACATCATATTAGTGTCATTATTATTGGCTTTGAATACATACCTGCAGTACCTTGTATACCTTCTTCCTTTGATTCTACCTGTCGTCGTCTAGCTTTTCACTAATATCTCTCCATTGCGTGCTGTATTTCATTTGCATATTTATGGCCACCCTATGGAATAGGGCAGGCCATTATATTTTTGCCCTGTGATTTCTATCTTCTTCTTCTTTCTGTCTTTTTTTTCCTCGCCTAATGTCAGTGGTCAGAGATTGGATGCCTACCATACTTCCACACATGGTGTGGCCTTTGTGCGAATTTAGAATGCATGTCTGAAATGTGCTGCACGCGGCTCGTTGAAAATACAGGACATAAAAAATCGCCATTTCAGAACCATTGCACAACTTTGTCGGGCTGTATCTTCACAGCGAAGGCGTGTATCGACAATCGGAAAACAACTTGTTAAACGCCGATACCTCCTGCACATGTTCTCATAATATGGTGAACTTCGGCCTACTAACGGCTGAGATCTGTTTGCGAGTTTGGGGCACCCCTGCAAATTTCAACGGGTTTCGTGTCTTGGCAGCATTATTGCATGGCACTCTAGTAGTGGGTGTCAGCCAAACTTTGCGGCGTTGAACAGAGAGCGCCACCTGTATTCGGCAGGGCGGCCATCACGTTGGACATTGGCCCACATTCTAGTTTCTTTTTTCTTTACCATTTTGTATATACTGCATAAGGCAGGTAAATGTTGAGTTCATAAATACAACCATCTACAGACAGCTTAAACCGTTTTTAGCCAATTACTTTCACTTCTGCAAGATTGCCATTTTTTTTATCTCTCAATCTTCTGCAGTTTTTTGATAGTTTAACAAGTAAAAATGTGACAAGTGATGGTCACTTTTGGTGTATCGAAGTATATTGACTTTGTTACGGTACTTTGTTACATTTGTGAATACTTTTGCCTGTAACAGTTTACATTTAAATAGTTGTACTTTCATTTCTGGTACTTTATTTGCTTGATTTTTCCTAATGATAAAGTAGTTCGGAACAAAATATTCCGACTTTGTGTTTTTTGCCATCAACTTTCCATTTTTAATGCATTTTGACATTTTGGCATCAGTGCAATTTAACATTGCTATTATTGGCAATTTATCTCTTGCTCACTACTAGTAGGCGCACCATAATTTCTAATTCTTTACACTTGGTCAAACACGATGATATTTCATATGTCAGTGTAAATAAAGTAGTTGGCTTAGTTCATTACTACTTTTAGAGTGCGTTTATTTTTTAACTGACGATATTTACAAAACTGGACACTGTTGTGCTTTACATTAAGTGTGTTGTATAAATGGTACTTTTTACTTTTTCATCTTTAATTTTTCAGCTGTACTTTTACTTTGTACTACACTGTGTGCCAAAAACGTCCTACCTTCATCTTGCTATAACTTTGACATACATGAACTAATTTAGATAATTTTTGGCAGACTTGTCAACGAGAATGGAAGCAACCAAAAGATATTTTATTTTCTCACCTAACTTAGCCAGTGCTTCTGCATTACATGGCAAACATGAAAACACCAAAATTGCATCTTTCGCTCTAATGCTGTATTACTGCTTTGCCAGACTTAAACCAGTTGCTAATTGATTTCTTCAGTCTTTATGACTAGTAAATCATATTCACACTGCTTTAGGACTCCCTAAATCTTGTAATCTTGGAGTTCAGCTCTAGGCTGTTCGGGCCGCAGCTGAGGAAAAAGGAAGTTCAGAATTTCTCGCTGCAGCAGTTGGACTACGTTGCATGCACAGTGTGCTGATGTGCTGCCTTGTTGAACGTCAGAATTGTCATCCATGACTTGTTCAGTAGCAGCTGTCATTTGTTCAAAATATGCCAGCACTATTGTCCACTGACTTTCATTCCAGGCTTGATGAAGAACGACTCACATTTTTTACACAGAAACCGACACTGACACTGTGACAGACTTGGTAAACATGGAAAATGTGGGTTACAGATGGTAGGATGCTACACTCCCTTCCAGGGTCCTGTGGTGCATACAGTTGATCGTTTTGTGCCTAAGGGTTGTTCAGCTGTGACCATGTGATAATTTGAGCGTGTTTTCAATGATTTATGTGTTCACTGGCAAAGCAACGTAGTATGTACTCTGTTTAAGTGAAAAGATGCAATTTACAGGTTTCCTGTTTTGCTAGGTAGTGCAGAAGCACTAGTTAGGTAAGATGTAAATTAAAGCATCTTTTGATTGCATACTTCTCAGTAACATGTCTGCCAAAAATGTCAAACTCGGTTCGCCCCATGCGGGCTCCGGGGCAGTAAGTAAGTGGGTAATTTGTGCCTGCGATTCACTTGTTGATTTTGGCACTGTGTGAATGTGGCTTATTTGTATTTTTGTTTTGCTTACCTTTCCTA
>Ga0209259_1000486_pt1 | contig 11882 bp, 5 predicted proteins | sample WorMetGr2BELIZE1_FD_187417 | JGI IMG/M metagenome (GOLD analysis project Ga0209259, IMG submission 187417) | Marine gutless worms symbiont microbial communities from Max Planck institute for Marine Microbiology, Germany - Inanidrilus... ...
CCATACCAAGTGGCATCTTGATGTATGCAGCCGTTTGGCCACAATAGAAATGGGCCGAAAATTAGGAGGGGGCTCTATCCCCTTTTGGGGAGGGTAGAGCGGGTCTCCATCTAACATAAAGTCGCCTGGGCTAAGGCATACCTCCATACCAAGTGGCATCTTGATGCATGCAGCCATTTGTCCGCAACAGATATGGGCCAAAAATTGGGCGGGGGCTGTGCCCCTTTTGGGGGAGGGGGAGCTGGGTCCCCATCTAACACAATGTGGCCAGGGCGGAGGCCTACCTGCATGCCAAGTTTCATCTTGATCCATCCAACCGTTTGGCTACAGTGCACGAACGTCACAGACAGGACAGACAACGGACCGATAGCATAGGGCGAACTGTTTTACAAACGGTCGCCCAAAAATGGCTTTTTTCGGCCCTTCGGCGGGCAGCGTGTGGTTTATGTTTGATAAAACGTCTTTACCACACGCAACGGACTGCGGAAGGTTCTGTTTTTTTGGCTCCGTCAGTCTGTGGTTTTTTTGTTCGTTTATGAAATATCTCTGGGAAACCGGCAAACCGCTGAACAAATTTGTGCGAAATTCACACAGTTCCTTGCTCAGACGAGCTTGAAGGTCAAACGTCAAGGTCACCTAGGACAAAAGACTGCATTTCTCTGCCCTTTCGGTGGCCTGCGTGCAGTTTATGCTAGCGTGGTATATGCTATGGCTTTGTGTGCATCTGTTAGTCACCGGCCAGTGTTCCTTCCATACAGCTGAACATACCGTCACGCAACCAATGTGGCATGGTAGCTCTGGGATAGTGGTTTTTCTGATAACAGCGATCATGTCAATTCTAGTGGGGTCACCCCAACTGGGGCACCAGCTACATGGGCAACTTTGACAAATAACTTGCTGTATCTTGCAAATGGTACAAGAGATTGAAATAGTGCTGTGAAAGATGAGTAGCGAGTTATATGTGATCTATAAAATGGACGAGCCCCTAGTATATAGGACTCCATGGGTGGTCGCTCGCCGCTGTCGTCTTGCGGCCGCCACAGAGCGCCGCCGCCACTGGTAGCGGTGTCTGCGAATCCTATTTTTTTACAACATCAACATCGGTGATTTGCCGACGCCGATGTTCCAACAGGCTCCGATGTTGCCGATTTTCGATGTCCATACACATCGGCCGAATCCTACCTTTGATATCGCTATTGGGCGTACAAGCTGTGCCGGTTGTAAACGCTGTAACGCGCTCGTTAAAGTCGACTGAGCGGTCTAGGCCTGTGCGGATCTGAACAATCAAGATCGGATTCGATCCGAATTCAGTACTCAAATCGGTTCGAACCTTACTGTTGAACGAGGCCATCGTTGCCGCGATCGCGCGACCAACCGCGTCTACGATCGCGTCGCGTCGTAGAACATCGTATTATTAACAACGGCGGCGGCAGTTGACGCGTGCGTTGTGATGAGGCGTGACGGGAAGGGAACGGGACAGATGACTGACCTGCACCCGCCACCGGCACCGACACTGCAGTGGTATGTCAAACAAAACACCGCCACCGACCGAGTTGCAAATTTCTGCCACCGTAACAACACTAAAAATGGTGACAATGATGATACCTTGAATTATCCTAACCAGCCCAAATCACTCCTATTTTTATATTTTGGGTCTTACTGCATATCTTTGGAGTGGATGAAACCAAGTACTTCAATTTTGGTGTGCAGATTGACCGTGATGCATACTAGGATATGCATGATAGATTGCCTATGAATGGGGTGTGTTAATGGTCACATGGTCTGTTTAAATTTTGTCAAATAAGTGACATTATCTTGGAAATGGTAGCAGATAGTGTCGTAGTTACAGTGGAAGAATCATACATGTTGAATAGCACCAGTGGCAGTGTCCTTGAGTGACCTTGAGGGTAATTTTAACTGTTTGAAACCTGTCTAAATCCTGTCCTTGGAAAGTGCAGCACTTATTAGGTGACATCGTTTACACACGAATCAGAAAGCATACATGGCTTGTAGTTTGAACTGTGATATCGAAACTGGAGGACTTCTAAAGGTCACAGACAGTTGTGTAAAAGTTCTAACATCTTGGATAGGGTGCAAGATGGAGATGTGGTTACTACAGACCACTGGTAGGAAGTAATGTATGGCCCATGAATTCCTGATGACCTGGAGTGATATTTAACATCATTCATCATTTGCAAGCCTTAGCAAATGCTATTTTTCGGACATTTGTGCAGCTTTGATAAGCTTTCGACTTGCAGAGCACAGCATGGTCCCTCTACGATAGCTGAACTTCTTGTTTGTTGTCACAGTGTTTTAACACATAAAATGTATGCTGTCATCTGGCGAGCTGTCTGAGATTTATGTTGGGAACGAGACGTTGAGTGTGATTGTTGTCAGGTTGTTCGAGGTCATTACAAGGGCCAGCAGGTTGGCAAGGTCATCCAGGTCTATCGCAAGAAGTATGTAATTCACATCGAGCGAATCCAGCGAGAGAAAGTAAATGGTGCGACGGTGAATGTTGGAATCCATCCTTCAAAGGTATCTCTGTGACCCACGTGTCATGTTGAGCTGTGATATGTGATAAAGTAAGATCTCTTATGATGTGTGAATGCAACTGCAGAGACAGTCATCAAACGTTGATTGAATTTAATTTTTGTTTCATATTTAGTTCTAAACTTGTTTTAATACCTAGTCAGTATGCAGAAATAAAAGTGACAATGTAGAGTTGTAGACTTTTTACCGCATGCAGTAAACTGCATATGGTTCTCTTTTAGTGCTGTCTATGACTTTTTTGTTTGTGAATCAAATATATCAGGAACCGCTGAACGGATTTATGCCAAATTCCAAAATTCACATGGAAGACATGTTTGGTCCCTGGCTCGGATGAGTTTGTATGTGAAGGTCATAGGTCAAGCTCACCAGGGACAAACCGCACTGTGCACTGCCATCGTCCCCGGCAGCGACGGAATGGAACGCGCTCGCTGCAAATAACGTCATGCAGCAGCAAAAGGGACCATTCCATCACTGCCGAGATGTGATTTTGTGGGCCTGCATGCGGCTTATGTTTCGTAAGGAGGGGGATGTAAGGTTAAGTTAGGGACAGAGGGAGAGAGGGATTTCATGTGAATGTGTTCATTGAGTCGGCTTCCGCTTCCGGTGCCAAAAACCACAATTTGGACGAATTTTGACTTTTTCGGGCTCCTGTATCAAACCCCTTTTACAGATGAGGCCAAATTTGGTATGCTATAGCAGACCCACAGTATACGCTTACGTGCCAAATTTCGTTTCGATCGGTTTATTTTGTCGCCGTGTTGGAGAAAAACCCCAATTTTGGCCGATTTTTGGACTTCGGCATTTAGTGGTGTTGCCAATTGGCAGCAGTCTGAGAAAGTTGAACACGTGTGGACTACTACAAACCTTCTCCCATCCAATAGCATGAAAATCGTTTCTGCACTCCAACGCCTTCATGGCGAAATTGGGCGCACAATCTCTGACGTTCAAAAGTGTGACGGACAAACAGACAAACGGACATAAACGTTTTTGGCCACCTCGGCGGCAGGTGAAATCCGAGCCACACCAAACTTGGCATGGTGATAGAGGACCTCGAGCACGTTCTTGCATCTCTAAAACTTTTGGGGTCTGATGCATAGTTTCACCTCTAGGGGGCGCTGAAAATATGGGGATAACAGCAGCTAACGCATCCTGAAACGGGGTTCAAACTCTGCAAATTTTTTGAAAATCGCACAAGGGATACACCCCTGTGGGGCATTTATATTCTACATTTTGATGAACTCTCAGTAAAAATTTCAGTTTTGGGGGTCCTGTACCCTTATTTTTGCACCGATGGGGGTGAAATTTGGCGTGGAGCAATTTTGGCCCTCCTCCGGCCCTCCTCCATGCCAAATTTCACCCCTGAAGTTATGACCTTATCATGGCGGTATAGCAATGAATGTATTATTATTATTAACGTGTCGCCCCTTCGGGGTGAAAAACTTCAAAATCAGTCTCTGAGTAAATTAAATGCTGGCGCATTGCGCTGTCTGCCAGTAAAACAGCATTCAGTGATTCTGTGTCGTCACGTTGACTTGCACGTGTTACATTCGTAATAAATGTGTCGCATTATCCCTGTCTAGTGTGACAAATAAGTCCGTTTGTGTTATTGTTGTCTATTATGAACAGTCTTGAGTTATATATTCTTTGAATTTGTTTTCCTAATATTAGCCCTGCAATAAACATTGTTCAGAGGGCATCCTGCTGGTAACTAATCCTGCAGTATTTAAGTGACTCACTCAAAATGGTCCATTTTTGGGGTTTTTGGCAACATATGGGTACATGTTGCACTGGTGAAAGTGGTGAGTGAAAACTGCCATGGAGGAGTCAACCAAATTTACCCCTTAATGGTGCAGGGGTGGGGTGTGAGACTTAAAAAACTAAATTTTACTAAATTTGCAGATATAAACCTCACGGACGCATATCCGTTGCACTATTCTTACAAAATTTTCAGAGTTTGTGGGCAGTTCCATGCCCTCTGAATGTTTTAAACTCTGTATAATTCTGTCAGAGATTCCAAAGATTTTTGGGTTTAGCCTGACGGTGTACATTTTCCTCCAAATTTTCAGTGTCCCTCCTTCCCCAGCAATGAAACTATACATAAAATAAGTCCAGAAGGTTGTCTTCTGGCACCAGCTCACCCGGGTGGTCCCGGAAAAAGGGCCGTAAAATGGTTGTGTGTGTGTACTCTGTCAGCGTGCAGACTATGGTGGTTTGGACTTCACATGCCACTGGCAGTGGGAATGGATTTTAGCGAATGTGCTGTATGCTGTCGCCCATCCGTCTGTCTGTCGCCTGTCTGTCTTTAACGCTCATGCACCCTACTCAGCCGGTTGAAATTTCGGCAATGTTTGTACGCCATTTGGTACCTTGGCCATCCATTGACATCTGCTGAAATTTATTACAGAGATCGTCCCAGGGGAACCCCTCCATTGGGGGGAGGGGGTTAAACGCAAGAGGGCTAGCCAAATATAGTGATTTTAAACCTATCGGAAATGGTGCAAGATAGGAGATAAGTTAGTTTTAATCACTAATAGGAAGTTGTATATGAGCTTTTGATTGGTACCAAAATCGGTGACCGTGAACTGCGTAATGGTCCTTATTTTGCGTTATTTCACTGAATTCGGTATCTTCCGGGGTGCACTGTGTAAAAGTGGTTGAAGATGTCATCGTAAAAAAGTTCACGTTCGATATCTCATCTCCTGATGAGTTTCTTGTGATGTTGTTGTATCGGGGGAATGTTTTGCCTTCAGTGCTTTGAAACTGTTGATTGGGCATTGGAAAGAACATTCGGCTTTTTAAAAAAGTTACGCAATGAGTGCTGGCGTGGTTCTCTCTCTGAAGCGAGATGCAGATGATTAGCATATGCCACTACCACCCCGTCATCTCTTGCTTTATTAAAATCCAGAATGGTTTAACTTTTCTGGTGCATGGTTTCCCAGATTGTCCTGGAAAGGAGGCCATTAAACGGCAGTCTGTCTGCATGGGGGAATGTTTGTAATTGTGCACCCACATTCAGTTTTGTCTCTGTGCCAGTAAATGATGCCGCCCCATGATAGTTAAATTGAAAATAAGCCATATTTGGGGTATTTTGACAATGGACCAATCCAGGTGAAATTTGGCGTGGAAGCGTACATCATAGATTGATTCACATTTGGTCCTGATGGTGAGGGATGGGTCACAGCAGCCCTAAGTTCACAATTTGGTCATATATTTCAGTGCTTTTTCAGCCCACAGGAGCACCAGCATGTACCAGTCAAGAGGAAAGGAAGGTAAGAAAGAGTACAGCGTGGGTTCACTCTCATATGCCATATCCGACCCTGATCGGGAACGGGTGGGTACAGGAGCAGTTTTTCACCCGGCAGTGACAACCCTATGTCAATGAAGGCAAAATTTGGCATGGAACAGTACACCATCGTTCACTGTTGCATGCTTAATTTAGCCATGATCAGTGAAGAGGGGGCTGGTATGTGGTAAAATTTGTGGTATTTCGGCAGTTTTTTCCCTGAATTGGTGACTGTATAGTACACCAGTGAAGCTCATTTGGCATGGAAGAGAAGCGCAGTACAGGCTCATTCTCACCAAATTTAGCCCACGTGAGTTGAAGGGGGTTGGTGTTGGAGCCCCAAAAATTCAAAATGGGCCAAATTTGCAGTTTCTTTTCATCTATGGGGCAACACAATGTGCCCATGACAGTTAAATTTCACGCGCCAGAGCACACCAGACTTTCTTCACATTTTTATCACTTTCTCACCATTGTAAGGCACTAAATAGCCTATTATGTGCTGATGTGCCGTTAAGAAACTACTCACTCACTCACTCACTCACAGCAGACTTTCACTTTCGTATGCCAAGTTTCACAATGATCTTTGATGGCCGGGGTATGAGTATGGCTAGTTTAGTCTGTAGTGAGTGATGTAATTGTTGCATGGCAAATCACATGACATTAAGACAGTGTTTTTGGTTGTGGCTGACTTTGATCAGGTCGTCATTGTAAAGCTCAAGATGGACAAAGACAGGAAAGCGATACTGGAGCGCAAGTCACGGGCGCGGCAGAAGCTAGACAAGGGCAAGCACACAGAGGAGTCCATAATGGAGACATCGTAGACTTGTCAGCGACGACTTGTGTGCTTGTATATTGATTGACCTGTTGCAGATGATGACTCTGTGCAGTTTTGTAATTGTCTTGGAGTTACGTCTGCTATTAAGAATACTACTTACTTTGTGTTTTGTCCTATAATTGTAGCCAAACTGCTGAATACTTTTAACAGTAATGTGTTTTAATATTCGTACCATCAACAAAACATCCTTTCAAAATTCAACGCTATCCGCATGTTACTCTTACTTTCAGTTTTTTACAGCACTGACACCAGTCGGGAAAGTTGCCTACCAGACCTCTTGCTTTCTTGCTACTGAGGCTGGAGAGATTGCACACTTTATGTCGTCTCTGTGACGTCAGTGTCTTATGTCAGAAATATACTGGCATTTTTGTGCTTTACTTTCAACTTTCAATTGGGACCGGCTCACCTGGGTGGTCCCGGAAAAAGGGCCGTAAAATAGTTGTTGTGTGGTGGTGGTTTCACTTGGGAAATAAATACACTGTGTGTCAAAAAATGTCCCACCTTTGACTTGCTATAATCTTGACATACATGATCTGGTTACGATAATTTTTGGCAGAAGTGTTACTGAGAAAGTAGGAAATCAGATGATGCTTTGTTTTCCCACCTCACCTATTAGTGCTCCTGCATTACCTTGCGAAATTCGAAACCCAGAAGACAGCGCACTGGTTCATTGTGCGTGCCACACAGCCCAACTTCTGCAGTGCTATCAACTTTGTTTATCATGAACCATGCCCCCCAACATTCCCGAGCTGAACGCATTGATTACAAGATTTACTGAGTCGTACAGCAGCATGAGTGTGAGTTATAGCAAGCCAAAGATGGGGTGTTTTTTTTGAGACACTGTAGAAACACTTCTCATGATATAATCACATGCAACAAAAGTCATTGTAGTGCTGTCTTGATTCCAGCTTTCTGATAATAGTGCTGCATAATTCAGTGGAAAAAACTGCAATTTCATTTGGTTCATATTCTTGAACTGATATTTCGATTTTTGGATTCGTGTCACATTCATAAATCAGTTTTTCAATTTGATTCAAAAACCAGCTGTCAGAATCAAAAACGGACCAAATTATCGATCATCGACTAATGTACTAGTCTCAAAAGTATTTTATTACAGTCATGGTAGAAGATTGTGTAATCACAGCAGCACATAAATACATTTAACAACATTGCACAAACGGATTTTGAACTTCTGGAGTAGACTTTCAATATTTCAGTGCTTTTCCATTTTTTTAAAGTAAGTAATAAAACATGCTGACATTGAGTGCAACAACAGTGCTACTGTGAATCAAAAGTTGTTACAAAATAAATCTATTCACATAAAACAAAACAGCAAATCAATTTGAATTGCAAATCATGAAGTCCTAATTGCCAGGCCTAGAGACTGATTATACTTTTGCTATAAATTTCAACAAACTTCATAGTGTTGTGGTAATATGATGTCCGTTTGCTTATCTTCACTCAAGGCTCCATGTACACAAGCAACAGAAATGAAACACACTGCAGTGATTAACGACATACTTGGCATAGAAAAGACAACCATCGGTGTTGAATATGATTTCTAGTTTTATTTTGTATTTTAATGTTCACAGCAACAGTTATTAAACACGTTACATGTATATCACTGTGATAAAGGTCCTGAGCCATAGATGTGAGCACAAAAATGCGCGTCCAATGCAGTAGTCCAGTGCAATGTGAGTGTTGTTGAGCAGACACGTCAGTGTGACCACTGAGCAGTGGATGATCACACGCATGTCAGCGGCTGGATACTTGCTGGATCGATGTCGTATCGACACACAGGACATGTTCTGTTCATCTGCGATGCAAACAACAACTTAGCTTATTCTTACAGAACTGATGTGTGGTTTTCCGAAGGGGTAACAGTAGTGAACTACCTCCACTAGTAGAGTGATAAAAAATTTTGCTCACTTTCCTTGGACACAAACCAATCGATAAACAAAACAGGACTACCTTGCAAGAACAATTTTTGCGCAACTGTAAAACGGTTCACCCTATGCTATCGGACCGTTGTCTGTACTGTCCTGTCTGTAACGTTGGTGTATTGTAGCCAAATGGTTGGACGGATCAAGATGAAACTTGGCATGCAGGTAGGTCTCGTCCCTGGCCACATTGTGTTACATGGGGACCCAGGTCCCCTCCCCCAAAGTGGCACAGCTCCAATCAATTTTCGGCCCATATCTGACGTGGCCAAATGAATCAAGATGTCTCTTAGTAGAATCAAGCGACATTGTGTGAGATAGGGACCCAGCTACCCCTCCCCCAAAGGGGCAGAGCCCCCAATTCGGCCCATGTCTATTGTGGCCAAACGGCTGCATGGATCAAGGTGCCACTTGGACGGAGGTAGGCCTCGTCCCAGGCCACATTGTATTAAATGGGGACCCAGCCCCCTCCCCAGAAAGGGGGCACAGCCCCTCCCCAATTTTTGGCCCATATTTTTTGTGGCCAAATGGCTGGATGGATCAAGATGTTGCTTGGTACGAAGGTAGGCCTTGACCCAGTCCACATTATGTTACATGGGGACCCAGCTCCCCCCTCCCGAAAGGGGCACAGCCCCCAATTTTCGGCCCATGTCTATTGTGGCCAAACGGTCGCCCATGTCAGCTACTGCTGAGCACTTGTCATAATTAACCAGCTGCATGCATTATCTTAACCGCAATAGTTACTGCATAATCCACCAATTGCCTATGCTTTTCAACTACATCGTGTCTCAAAAAAACGTCCCACATTTGGCTTGCTATAACTTTGACGTGTGAACGGATTTTGATATTTTTTGGCAGAAAGGTTACTGATAAAGTAAGCAGTCAAAAGACGCGTTACTACGCCACTTCAAATAACTTGTGTTTCTGCACTACCTGGCACAACTGGTATTCGAAACACGAAAATTGCATTTTTCACTCAAACGCTGAATTCAACCATCTGCTTGATTTCTTAAATCTTTTTGGCTCACGACTCATACTCACGCTGCTGTATGACTCCCTAATTCGTGTAATCAACGTGTTCAGCTTGGGGCTGTTGGAGGGGCGTGGTTCAGGAGAAAAGTCGACAGTGCTGCAGAAGGAGTGTGTTGCACACACAATGAACCAGTGTGCTGTCTTCTGGATTTCCTATTTCACAAGGTAACGCTGCCAGAAGCACTAGATAGGTGAGGTGGGAAAACAAAGCGTCGTATGATTTCTTACTTTCTCAGTAACACTTCTGCCAAAAATTATCGTAATCGGATCGTGTGTGTCAAGATTATAGCAAATCAAAGGTGGAACGTTTTTTGAGACCGTGTAGAACCGCAATGCTGCAATAAATAGAAGTAGGCTGAGAGGACAGAAAGGGGAGGAAATAGTAGCTCTGTACGTTGAAGTTTGGACATGTGGTTTCTGAGATATGCGAGCGGACAGACATACAGAGATACATAAAGGTAAAGGAAGCCATTATGTGCCTGGCTGCTCATGTCTAAAGGCGCTCAGGTATGGCACGTGTTAACGAGAGATCACCTGCCACCCACACGTTTATCCACAATACCTACCTTTACTCCCCAGCCGCAGAGTGTCACCTCACTTTGGCTGGTATTCATTCCATCCTGCTGAGGGTAGGAGGCTGAGTTGGCCAGGGTGATTTGGTGAAATACTGAGGTGGTTTGCCCGCTGTAAAACAGCACCCATCCCAGTACTAGTTGCAGTGGCCGGGATTCGAACTCGCGAGTCGCGACTATGCAATCTCAAATCCAACGCCCTGACTACCAAGCAAACCTCAAGAGACACGCTTATTGCAACTTCGCACACCTACCTGGGGGAGGCGAGGGCGAAATAAAATGAGTGACACCAGCAATTAATGTACATCATGAACAGCGTGTACACGATAATATTAATTTAATGCATTGGTATAGCACTGCATGACAGACCATGTACCGGTAGTGTCATTTGCCTCACTGTTTGTAGCAAATCAGAACTTACAACTGTTAACAAATGACGAGTATATATACGTACAGTGAGCCATCGGTCGACACACTTGGCGTGGTATTCATGGTAGCACGGCAGAGCCCTGATCATCTGACCATTGGTGAACTGGTCGAGACAGATGACACAGACGTGGACCGAGTGTCTGTTGCTGTGTGACTCTGATGGGACGTGGTAGAACGGCAGCTGTTGAACATCATCGAGCGTCAGTCCTCGCTCTTTCACGTCACCGATCTCATCGCTCAGTCTCAGCAGCTCCTACGCATCGACACTCATCGTGATGCAGTCATGGATGGAATATTAACAGACTGTATGGTGCTTGGCCGAACAACTGGTCCCCACAAATTTTCAGCCAACGTTATGAGCAGCAATATTTCTGGTTCTTCTGGACATTTCCTGCATTTTCGCCCTGCAGGGACGCGACAGTATGTAACAATCAAAGCGAAATTTGGCAAAGGAAGGAGATAATACACGCTAAATTTGGTGTTGATCGGCCGCCAAGGCGGTGCATGGGATGGTATAGAACTAAGAAGCCCCAAAGTTCAAAACTTGTCAAAATCGCGTTTGTTCGGTGGCTTTTCGCCCCCACAAGATGAATCCTTTCCTTCCCTCTTCTCCCTCCCATTACCTCCCTTTCCCTCACTCACCTTTCCCTTTCCTTTCCTCCCTTCTCTCAACAACCACCATTGACACGCTATTCAGCGTCTGGCAAACTATTAGTGAAAACACAATGCCGTGATATGTGACATTATCATTAAATGTCAGGCACGGTCACTAGACATTACACAGTTTCTTCCCTGTCACGTTCAAACACAATCAAAATGTTCTCAAATTTTCGGTCTGATATATAGACCTAGGCCTCAGTGGCGTAGCGAAAGGGGGGAAGTGGGGGCGCGCCGCCCCTGGCGGCACTTGCCGAGCGGCGGACTTCCAGGATAAATAAAAAGTTTATACGAGTGTTTGTGACGAATAAGACGTAAAACCTTAACTTAAATTCAGCAATATAACTGCAAATTTTTGTCAAAATAGTGTTTTCCAGATGTTAAAATACTTCAGCTTCTGCCCCAGACTCCCTATTGGGGGTTTGTTCCTGGACCCAATTGTGTACATGATTTGCATGTAGAATATTACGAAACTGCAAATACGTCTCTTATGCCACTGAGTGTACTACGTTTGTGAAAAGGTGTAAAGGGGGCGCTCGCCGCTGCATGGGCTTGTGATTAACACAGGCACCATTCTACGT
>Ga0209259_1000487_pt1 | contig 11872 bp, 8 predicted proteins | sample WorMetGr2BELIZE1_FD_187417 | JGI IMG/M metagenome (GOLD analysis project Ga0209259, IMG submission 187417) | Marine gutless worms symbiont microbial communities from Max Planck institute for Marine Microbiology, Germany - Inanidrilus... ...
AAGCGCCACTTAAAGTCTTACTTTATAGCCCAGCTTACTAACAATTAATACACACCGTCAGGCCACCTAGCGACTGCCAGCGCCTCCGATTCATGCTTAATGCTTGACTATATGTGCGCATTATAAATTTTCGTATTATTATTATTATTATGCTGGCATGGTTATCTGTCTGGGGTGAATGGTTTTGCATATAATCAAGCTGATGCCTCTGCTACCACATCGTCTCTTGCTTCATTATAATCTTGATTGGTTTGGTTTGCCCTTTCTGGTGCCAGCTTACCCAGACAGTCCTGAAAAAGAGGCCGTTAAACGGTTCTGTCTGTTCTACCTTTTGGAGAACCGGACGCAACCTGGAATAACTCCAGACAAGAAGACCCATTAAACAGAAACTGAGCATGTGTCTGTGTGGAGTAATGGATGAGCAAGTGAGCAGACAAGAGTGATCTCTGATGTCAACAGAATCCTGATCCCTGAAACCACACCACAACCTTTTTCCGGGACCACCTGGGTGAGCCGGTGCCAGAAGAGAACTTCTGGACTTTATGGTGCAAGGGAAGATTAATACAGGCAGACACACTGACCATCCGGCTGGGCACCACTCCGTCCGGACTAATCAGTGCCCACCTCCACCATCCCCCCATTTTTTTGCAGGCCGGATGCCCTTCCTGCCACCCAACCAACAGTGTCAAAGCACTGAAGACATGATCCCTGAAACAATTGCCAAAAATCATCAGAGTCACAGTGTGATTATTTGCATTTGTGTGGCATTCACATCTCAGAGAAGATGTATGATTGTACTCAGGGAGAGTCTTCTGCGTGGTTTGGAGCTGATGTGCATCTGTCTGGCGTTCTTCCCGCCATCCTCGCAGTTTCTGCCGTACCTGCAACTGCACCTGACGTGTCCGCTTGACAGCGGCATCATGAGGTTCACGCAGGTAACACACGCGACTCATCTGTCATTGGTCATACATGCAGTAAGTAAGTAAACAGGACATTATAACACACCCACCACAACCGTTTTATGGCCCTTTTCACTCGCTGTATTAGTGCATTACTGGCAGACTCATAAGGGAGGCGATATGGATCAGGAAGACCGACAACATGTATCGAGACGAGGGGAGCTACCAGTTGAGCCACGTATGGGACAAGCTTTTGCATACTGACGACTGGCACCGGAAGGCAGTCCTGATGAAGGCTTCCGACGTGAAGCCGAAACGTCGATAAACAGTATGTTATTTTTGGTTGTATTAGAGTAATTAATAGTTTTCGTGTCAACCTGATGAAACTTTTCACAGAATTACATGTACAATATGTTATGTAAGTCAAAATGGCAATGGACAGCAGCTAATGTAGGAGTGGGGTAGCTGACTAGAACTTACCTAAGAATGTATATTTGTTGCATCTGAGAGTATCATTTCCTAACATAGAGAAAAAGTCGGTGAATTTCAGTGTTGAAGTTGACTGGGAATGCTGGATGGTGACACGATGATGATGGTGATGGAGGTGTTGTGTTTATCAGATTGTGGAATGCATTCACCAATGCCGACGGCGATTGGATCGTATTTCCCTTGCGGGACATGGAGTCACTGTGGTCAGACCATCGGTGGAAGATGTGCAGCATGCCTTGGTGAATTCAGCTTTTACTTTTGCTTTTCCCTGTTCAGATACATTTTACTGTTGTATCATCCTTTATAATGTGCTAGTTTGCCGGTTTATTCCAGTTGTTTGTGTATTTTGTGATACAGTAGTTAACGAATTACAAGCAGAACAGATATTTGACAAGAAATTGTACGACTACATATTTCTTCCATTAAATCGAGCGGTTAAAAATAATTAATTTTTTAACTGATCGATTTATTCAGGGTACAAAAAATAATTAATGTGAGGTGTGATCGAATTATTTGTCAACACTGGTGCTACGGCGGAAATGAACGATTACCGTAATCGTATGCTATGCGAAAGGTAAGGGTCGAACGATCCAGCCAAAATTAGACCGGACTGATCCAGTAAAATCGGCCGCCTCCAAATCAGCGATTCAGTACCGACCTCATACCGACAGTGACCTTCCATGCACCATCAGAAAATATATGTCCGTTAACAAACGAAAGCGTAAAATGCTGCACACATGGCGTGGTGCACGCAACTCTGCTGTCAGCGGCTGACATTGGCTGCTTTTAGCTGTCAATCAGTCACGTACGTCTGCAGCCAGCGCCGTTCATTGGACACCGGGCAACAGCCAATCACCGAGCGCGTGATGCGTCTGCGCTCTGATTGGTGTGGTACCCGGTACTAAACAATAGCCACCTTTTATGTCGCTATGCGTACGTGCTGTGCCGGTTGTAAACGCTGTAACGCCTCGTTAAAGTCGACCGGAAGATGTGGCCGACAGTCTGAATGGGTTCATGGACAAAAGCGCGCAAACAAAATTGCGCCGACAGATACGCGTAGACAAATGCGCGCTCGAAAATGTTAGAATATCATTCTAAAATCAGTAAAACACAGGCAACATAAAATACCGCATTATTTGTTCGTGGCAGTCCGTCCGTGACGTGCGACCGCATATTCCACAAAGCAATTGCAAAGGTTGGAGCCGATCGACGATGACGTTGCAACCGTCCAATATAATTGTCCTCCCAGTAGTCATACACTGGAGCCAGTTCATCAGGCCGATTATCATTCAGTTCATCGAAACATTCAGCGACGTCATCTGGCAGCACAAAACTCAGTGCCAGCAGCATCTTAGCGAACATCCTGCCGTTTTCGTCGTCACGATAGTTATTGACCAAGCCTTCGTTTTGGATCCTGCGCCAGAGAGATTGTCGGAGGTGAAACAGGCAGCCATCCATATTACATCTGTCACGACGATATCGATATCCTTCGTAAATCCAGTTGTCTTTGCCACGTTGTGAAACAATAGTATCCACTTCAGATGAAGCAACACAATGATAAAACTCTTACAATAAACAAACAGGCCTATGCCTAAAACAATACAGGTGTAAACTGTGCGCACGCAACAACAGCGCTGAATTTTACGTATAAGTGTGAAAATATTTAGTCTGTGTTCTATGCCGTAACCGAGGCTGCGCGCAGTTGTCGGCGCATTTTTGTCGGCGCGCATTTATCTGCGCGCTATTGTCGGCGCGCTTTTGTCCTGCGCGCAATTGTCAGGTCACCATCTGAATGATGCGGTTTTAAAACTCTTTCTAATACGCTTGTTAACGACTTTCGGCGTGCTGAGCAGTATGAGAGACGGCAGTCAAAGCGCTGTGGGTGGGCGCATGTGGGAAAGTGAGAATATTTACCCGTTCATTGTCGGCGTCTTTGAGACTGCACTTCCGCGCCAATAGACCGTACTTTCCCATGACCATATATATCTAGTCGTCGTCTACAGCTAGCACCTGGATGTTTGTTGCATATGCTTACGCAAATCATTTACGTAGTTTTTTTAACAAAGACCATACACTGCAAGGTCCGAAGCAACGGTGCTCGAATTTGTTCGAATTATTGAAAGGCAATTATATAATTATTTTTGTCGAAAAATTGCATGCTCGAATTATTAGGGAGTTCGATTTAATGGAAGAAATACTGTAGATCGAACTAGTGCATTGCACTGGTTTAAGAATTGGCCACAGAGGACGCTCGTGAGTGGATAGTTATTTTCATGGCTGTATTGCATTGCATCGTGTTGTGTCAGTGCTTTCACATTGTTGGATTGGTGACAGGAAGGGCAGCTGGCCTGTAAAAACTTGCTCCTCTTATCCAGACCCACCCTTGATTAGCTCAAGAAGATCTCTGGTCAAACAAAACCAGAGTGTTGTGTGGGTGGCTGCATTGCATTGTGCTCTATATTGTGGTTAGCAGTGTTTGGTCCCTGCTGGCAAAGACCTGTTTCACGAGGCATGAGGTTTAAACCTGTTGGAAAAAACCAAAATACTAGAACAGTGTAACCTTCTGTCTCATGATAACAGGATTTTCTCCGTGTCTTACAAGAGAAGCACTGTAACACGTCTCTGCATTCTCAATTTCACACCAGCTGTTGTTTAAAGATGATATGCAACGATTTTTTGGTTGTTGAAGTAAATTGCTGGTCGTATGTCTTTAATATAATCCAATCCATTTGAATATTGAAGAACATCAAAAGATAAGAAAAATTGCAGAAAAAAGCGTCTAAAAGTGCACACCAATGATTTGTTTACTTTTCGCAAGTGATGACATCATACCAGGAAAACACAACGAAACTGCCTACTGAATGTTGAGTGTTGACAGCCGATCGCGCAAAAACAAATAGGCATAACGATAAACGTAGAAACAGGTTATTAAAACATAAAAGGGTAAAATAACTTCTTATCGAATCTTAATAAAACACAAACGAAACAAACGCATCCTGATATGATGTCACACATGACGATGATTTCCGAAGAATAGCTATACTAAAAAGACCACTAAACTTGTTCTTTTTAGCCTTTTTGCGGCGTAATTTATCGAAATTTATTACACTGGTGAGTTTATATTGCAGTAAGCAGTTAGAAACTACTTTTTCATCAAATTTGTGAAAAACCGTTGCATATCACCTTTAAAGTGTGCATCAAGTGGGAGGAAACTGTGCATCTGTGAGGCCAAGACAAGATTATAAAAGTTGGTGTAGTTGAACATAACAGTCAAAAGAAAAGTGTACAAGCTATTTTGACTGCGTAACTTATGCCTACATGAATCGTGGCTCAACACTTAACAAATGATGTCATAAGAGTCTGTTTTGTAAAAATGTCAGTGAGTTTGTGTATTATACTGCTGCACTTCATGTTTGATGAAAACTCGGTTAGAAACCTGTGTCTGCCAGGACAGTTGAGGCCACACACAGATGGTTCATTTGTATTTTCCAGGTGGCGACAATGTGACCCCCATCTACTACATGCTTCATTGGGCTCACCCGAGTCCATTTCCCAAACGGCATCTTGATCGATGCAGCCGTTTTTGCACAGTTCACGGAATAGGCTGCACCTTGTCCCTCTTGAAATTGCCCCGTCTTGTGAGGGATCAGGACCACCATCTAACATGTGATTCTCTGTGCCCACTAGAGTCCACACCCCAAACAGCATCTCTATCAGTTTAGCCATTTTTGCAGGGCTGATGATCGTGACAGACCAATAGACCATCTGTAGCAATAGGCTGCATCTACATAGTACTGTGATGTGGCCCAAAAATCACTAGGAGGCTGTTCTTGAGGACACATGCAACATTGTTCTGCATAGCAAATAGCATGTGAAGTCCGACTCTTACAACAGATCATTTGAGATAAATCACGTTATGTGGCATTTGTTGATAACACTTGGTATGAGAGGTCGGATGTGCTGTTTGGCAGTCGTCTATTTACGTGCCGTCGATGTTTGGAAGTTCGTTGTCTGAGGTGATGGCACTGCAGCGAGATCGGTTTCCTGAACGACAGTTGCCATGGATACAGACAACACTGTCGGAGGAGATTCTGCGACTCAATGGTGTTGTCACCGAGGGCATCTTCAGGTTTGTCTCGTGTGTTTTAACTCATGCATGCATGTCTGCAGCATCAGAGAGTCAACATGAAGGGTGCAGCGTCGCTTCCCTCTGGAGTCCATTCATAGATCATGAAAGTATGAGGCCCTGTGCGGGCTCCGGGCTATAATGTGCCTTTGATTCATTTGTTGGTTTCGGCACAATATACGTTGTTTGCTTGTTTATTTGGCTTCCCCCACTTACTTCCTTTTTCTTTAGTTATTTTTCCTTATCTATCTACTTCATTACTTACCTTTTCCTTTGAGAGTAGGCCTGCTCTGTTTCCAGGCCTGAGGTCGTAAGAGGCGTCCAAACCTGGCTTAAGTTGTTTAAGTTTGTTTTGAGTTATAGTATTTTTGTGTTTCTGATGCATGGTTATTTTGCATTGTACTAAATTTACTTATTCGCATTAGCCTAGGTTTACTGTATATTTCTGTGGTTATTCTCCTGGTTTTGATTTTGTTTTCTCATTACTAGTTAAGACATTGGCTAGGAAGAGTGTCTCCGAAATAACCTATTTTGTGTTGAGTGGGATGTAAAACCTTAACCAGTATGAAAGTATGTCCGTGGTTGGCATCAGTGCTTTGACTTTCCTTCAGTGCTTTGACACTGTTGGTTGGATGACACGAAGGGCATCCGGCCTGTAAAAACCTCCAGACATTCCCAAAGGTTCTCTTATTGGATGACCCAGCCCAACCTGTAGTAACTTCAGAAAGTGAGGCTGGTAAACAAAAACCTTTGTGTGTGAATACCTGAGAACACTGCTTGGAACCAAATGGTTCCAATCTGTTCGCAATAATGAGGTGAGGAGGATAACTAAGCAACCTAACCTTACAGCGATAATCCAGTCATGGCATCTCTCCATATTTGGTCATATTGCCCGTATGGATGAGGATGCAGATGCCAAGATGATTCTAACGGCTCCCCCACCAGAGAACTTGGAAGAGACCACCAGGGCGTCCTCGTATGACGTGGCTGAACACATTCCAGCACGATCTGAGAGCCTTCAACCTCACACTGAATGAAGCAGTCGACCTGGCCCAGAACCATCCTCTGTGGAGGCTGATGTCTACGCATGGCGCTACACACTCATAGTGGTGCATGCCAGAAAAGAAGATGTGCATGCATGGTGGCAGTTATTATGGTCGCTCTATGGAATAGGGCACACCATTATATTTTCATCCTGTGGTTTCTTCTTTCTTCTTCTTTTTTTCCTCGCTTAATCTCAGCCATCGCAGATTAGATGTCTGCCATACTTCCACAGATGGTGTGGCCTTACTGTGAATTTAAGATGGCAGGTCTGAAACTTGCTCCACATGGCTTGCTGAAAATACAGGATGCAAAAAATCGCCATCTGGGTACCATCGCACAACTTTGTCGGGCTATATCTTTGCAATTAAGGCAGAAACCAGTTAGCTAGTCCAAAAAGTGATTATAACATGACACCATTGTCACTTCCACCTGTTACCCATCACTCGTGATCCACATCATGATATTGCTGTATGGTTCTCGTGTGTGACATGGTACCAGGTGATACTGATACCGTCAATGCAGACCAGTAATGACAGTGTTTAGTTCTCATACGTGACAGAGTACCAGTGTGTGACATGATACCAGCTGAAAGTGATGCTGTCATTGCAAGCCATTGATAGTGAGTGGTCTTTGGTTTGATATGTGACAGGGTACCAACTGACAGTGATCCCATCAGTGTGATAACAGTCTCTGATTCTCCCGTGTGTGACAGGGTACCAGGTGACAGTGATCCCATCAGTGTGATAACGGTCTTTGGTGCTGATATGTGACAGGGTACCAACTGACAGTGATCCCATCAGTGTGATAACGGTCTCTGGTTCTCGTGTGTGTGACAGGGTACCAGGTGACAGTGATGCTGTCAGTGTGATAACGGTCTTTGGTGCTGATATGTGACAGGGTACCAACTGACAGTGATCCCATCAGTGTGATAACGGTCTCTGGTTCTCGTGTGTGTGACAGGGTACCAGGTGACAGTGATGCCGTCAATGCGCTGAAGCTGCAGTGTGATTCGTGGGCAACTCAACTCCACTGCACTGAGCCGTGTGTAGCGGCGTCGCTGCTGAAACTCTGGTACCGTGAGCTGCATGAGCCGCTCGTGCCGTTTGAGTTCTACGACAAATGTGTCACGAACCATGACAACGTTGACGGTGCCCTGTACCTCGTCACACAGTTGCCAGAACTTAACCGCAATGTGCTCAAGTACTTCATACGATTTCTACAGGTTGCTACTCTGATTAGCTCATTTTAATGGCTACTTTCTAGGCTAACCTGTGTTAGCCAGTGCCCATTAGTGAGTGGCTACTGGCGTCATCATAAAGGGTGCAGTGACTGTTCATTAAAAGTCAGCTGGTGCCTGGAAAATGTCATGGAGTTTCACTGTGTCTGAAGACTGGTCACCCTGACTATACTGTGTCAGCTGTTGAGCCACTCTGAAGGCCTATCATGTTTGCCGTTAAAAAAGATGGCTGACGTGACGCCCGGACATGTTGGGCCACAGTGTTGGCCTATGTGACTCAAATGTTATTATATGTAAAAGAGTCATTTGATAGCATATTATTATGCTGCCAATTACTGTCAGTGAATTACGAGACCATTATTAGCTTAACACCAAGTCTGCCTCTTTACTGTCCATCTGCGAAACGAGACCCACGGCATTTATTCTTTTAAATTTATTTTTTTGTTACAGTTTTTGTTATTATCTCATGTTTGAGTTCAGTGAATACTGAATAAGATAATAAACTAACTGTATTGACAGGTGACTGAAGTATTATCTAATCATTGTGATTTCCTAGATGAATCTGGTGCTGACATACCTGGTTTATTGCACGTTTGCTTTCTTGTCTTATTCCATCATTACGCTGCATTGACACAATGCTACAGTTGTCATGCAGTAGAATCGTGATTGTATTTCATTCATTTTTATTTATGTGCTTTGATGCTGTTGGTTGGGCGGCAGGAAGGGCATCTGGCCTATAAAAACTGAGTGGTGAGGTACTGGTGTGGTTATCTGCCTGGAGCGAGGTGCAAATGATTTGCATATGGTCCAGCTGATGCCACTGCTGCCCCATAATCTTTTGCTCCAGTAGAATCTAGAATGGTTTACCTTTCTGGTGCCAGCTTACCCAGGTGTCCTGGAAAAAAGGCCGTTAAATGGATGTTGTAGTAGTACTAGTAGTAGCAGTAGTAGTTTTGATTTATGTGTTCGTAAGGTGTTTGCGGCACCAGAGAATGTTGCGCGGACCAAGATGGACGTGAACAACTTGGCAACTGTGATGGCGCCGAACTGCCTCCGTAGCCAGCATGCCAGTCCTGAGATGCTGCTGGAGAACACAAGACACGAGATGAGTTTTGTGCGAACTCTGATTGAGAACCTTGACACTACCGACATGGAGGGAATCATGTGATTGTGCCATCTTCTTTGCACTTAACCTCCGCGGGCATTTTTTTGATAGTTGCTGCAAATTTTTGCTATTTTCTCAGTACTGATTGTACATTATTCATGACAGAGTCTGGAGCACACTGCAGAGGTTTTTGATGGGTGAAGGTGGCTTGAATAGACTGAGTTAAAGGACTAATGTCGAGATGGTTTCAGTTCAGATTTGTAAATGCAGCAACTTTTGCAACAGTGAATCTTCTGTGATGTGGACAAAGGCTTTACATATTGTACATGTGGTGATACTATGAGGTATGAGTACATTGTGGCAGTGTGCTTTTTCTCTTGTGTATATTTGCAATGCTCAGAACAAGCCTTGAATTGACCAAATCCGTTGACCGGTCGGCCTGATATGAACTGCATATTCACGAGTTGACTGTGTGAGAAGTACTAGTCCAGTTGTCTGTGTTGCTGCTTAGTTAAATGTGCAATAAATATGCTGTGAGTCAAAAAGGGTGCTACTATATTATATTGGCTTTTATTTCACCAGATGTTGACTGATTTTCAATATTCTTTCGCCACAGACTTAGCAGTCGGGGTGACCAGTCATCTGGAACGTGTCACTAACTTCAACTTTGGGGCTACACCAGTGTTTAGTAGATTGTTGCAGGCCTTGTATCACTTGTTTTAAGGATTTTACTGCTGATTAAATCATCGTGAACATTTTTGTAGAATACACACTGACATTTGTGTTTACTGGTAGCACCGACAATTGGATAACAATATATGCGTGACTCTGCAACATGGCTAGGAGTACCATGAAGGGTCAGGAAAATGTCAGGGAGTGCCTGAAGAATGGTCACCTTGAGCAGGAAGTTTGTAATAGCATGATTATTTAAGATTTCAGCATACCTGAAATGTGTCACTGCACTGCGCTACAAGACATTAATGTCAGAAAACTGGCAAATCACAAGATAATTATCACATTCTAGTGATGCATTGAGTTGCAATTAGATCTTTATTATGAATTTACTGCTGAGTCTACTGGTGCAGGAATTTTGAAACATGGTCAGCATTTGGTGAAATTGTGAACAAGGTTAAGTGGCTACCAATTTTGGCTCATAGTGTAGTTTAGGATGGTGCATTACTTGCTGTTTATTCATTTACGTGTAATCCTGATGAGGATGTACTCATAAAACGTGCTTAAATTGTATATATGGAAATAGTTTGCTGTTGACGGGTGAGATCAGCTGAGTATACTGTTTGTTCAAATTATGACTGAAGCCATTGTTGCATTGCGAAGTGCCCCGTGTGGACCCAGAGCTGTAAAATAGGGCCAGAGGTCATACGAGGCAACCAAGTGGGAGGTAAAACCTTAACTCATAGTCAAAGTTGTAGTGAGTTACCTTTCCATGATATTTTTTTACCGCTTTTCATGTACCGACCTGCCATTATGAAACTACTCGTACATGCCATGTGCGAGTTAATATTGTGGACTCGATATGATCATGTTACTTTGGCCAAGAACATGCTATCATGCAATTCAACAGTGAATACTTCAAAACATGAAAAGGTGCATGTATCATAGTACAGTGACGTGCACAAATGTTGTTGCTGTGCTGATCCTTTATGCTTTCCAAATGATACTGCACAGACAGAGAAATCTGTGGAAATCTGTGTGTTTAGCAAACAGTTTGTAGCAAAATGAGTTTTAAGACTGTTTTTGAGTTTTAAGTTCTAAGATTTTGCGTTGCCCATTAACTGCGTATAGACTGATTTGTCCCATGTTGAGTACCATTAGTGTCTTGAAGGTAGTTTAATGTTACTGAGTTGAAACTTGATTTTGATGTAGTTTGTTTTTCAGTTTAATGCTTTAGACGTCGTCCTTTGTTACAGCTTCAGTGAGTGAGTGTTGTTTGTTAGAACCTAGAAGGCTGTTGTTTTCCGTTTGTTGCCAGTGGCGCCGCGGCCGCTATTTAAGAAGATATTTGTCGTTCACGTGGTTTGATGTAGTTTGTTTGATTACCTTGTTGTTTCTGCATTGCTGTTTATGTCCACTTGAATTCGTGGAATTTCCGTTGTTTTACTGTTGCTTGTAATACTTGAACTTCAGTGTGTGTTATCTGCTTGTGTTTTGCGCTCTAAAATGCAGCCCTTCGTTATTCATGGACAGTGCTCGTAATGTAGGCAGAGCCTGGTTAAACAATCAGGTCCTGTTTGATGGTAAGAAATACAGCTGTAGTTGAAACTGTTTCAAGGAACACTATACTCTGCTTTTCAAAACATTTATATATGTGCAGTATGACCTAATTTATGTTGAAGTGCTGTTAAATCTCTGTCAGCCAACCTAGTGTTCTAACAAAATGAAAATTGATAAAAAAATTTAGTTCCTTTAATTCCAAACATCCTGCACAAATGCAGTATTACAACTTACATAAAAATATAACATTTAAACTTCTATGATTTTCAATGACATAACAAAGATTTTTCATTCGGACGTCTTGCCTGTGGCGATTACAATATTCTGCTGTATAAATACATAATTTGTCTATGCTGTGTTTTATGTCGTATGTTTTAGAAAATTAAGTTTAAGTAAGTAAAACATTTAATAGTGATTCGACAATCATAAATGTATCGATAGTGGGGCTGATTTGTTGGGATTAAGATGGTACTTATGAGTGACTACTGCATGCATTGTAAGTACTGAGACCTGTAGCTTTAGTTGTGAGCTATTAGTTTGTAATAGAGCATCGCCGTAATAAACCCGCGGTAATAGGAACAAAGTTCGTGGTAATTATTGTGGGATTGCGGAAAATATTATGGGAATACCGCAGTAATCTTATATCGACAATCGATAGTGTACGACATAACGCAAAAGATGGAATACTGGTAAGCACTTAGATGGCAGAGTTTGGTTATGTAATATGATAAACACTGTAG
>Ga0209259_1000488_pt1 | contig 11858 bp, 9 predicted proteins | sample WorMetGr2BELIZE1_FD_187417 | JGI IMG/M metagenome (GOLD analysis project Ga0209259, IMG submission 187417) | Marine gutless worms symbiont microbial communities from Max Planck institute for Marine Microbiology, Germany - Inanidrilus... ...
AGGATAGGCTTCAATCCCACCAGGTCCACCTCACCGTGTTACAAACCTAAGCATGCATACAACACACAGTAATACACAATACAAAAATGAATCTAGCATAGTGAAATGGGCCCAGTGAGACAGAGGAAGAAAGAAACCACAGGGCAAAAATATAATGGCCTGCCCTATACCATAAGGCGGCCATAACAAACCGTAATTAATGCTTCATTAAGGTAAATAAGGCAGCTATGTAAAACAGCATTGATGTCATTCCTCTGCTTCTGAGCTAACAATTACGATTTACAATATCACTATCATGTTCGGGAATTTGTGTGATGATCGGCTTCCAAATTAACCGTCACCCAGTATGCACTGCAAAATCGTACAAATTAAGGTCTTAGTTCTTCAGAAGCACTCCGTTACTGCACGCACATGCACGCATGGTTTAATTCAGCTGACTCAAAATCAACATAATGCCACACACAAAGCAGCTAACTACACCCGAACACGGCACATACAAACAGCTGAAACAACGGTGCATAACAGAACCTACGCTCAGGTCATCACACGTAGCAAAAATGAAGCTGATAGTACGGCGAAGTTCTTACGGGATATGAAGATATCACGAACGCGCCACTGGCCGCCTACACAAGCATTACAAACCTCTGAAAAAGAGAAGTTATACGGAGTACTACATTATCACAAACCTTCTTGTTGGAATACATCCTGTTATTCACTACAGTCCAGATTTTGACATAAGCCAACAATGAGCTACTGCTCAAGGCCTCACAAACCGCAGGGGTCTCACAAAATTATAGAGTATTAATGCATTCATTTACAAACAAGTGGTCAAAATAATTTGATAGAAAGACTGCAACGCCGCGGCACACCGACCGTTCACTCATATTCGCAGTCGTGAGCCCTGTAAAAACGGCTGAACCGATCGAGATGCCGTATGGCTCGGGTGGGCTCAAGGAACCATGTATTACATGGGGTCCAGATCCCCCATGGGAAGAGGCAATTTGCAGGGCGAAAAGGGGGGACCCACTGTAAAGTATAGGAACTCTCTGCCGTGAGCTGTGCAAAAATGGCTGAACCGATCGAGATGCCGTTTGGGTTGTGGGCTCGGATGAGTCCAAGGAATCATCTATTAGATGGGATTCAGATCCCCCACGGGAAGGGGCAATTTTAGATGAAAGGACATGCCGCAGCATGCCCAACTACACTCTGCCGTGAGCTGCACAAAAATGGCTGAACCAATCGAGATGCCGTTTGCGTGTGGACTCGGATAGGCCCAAGGAAGTATGTGTTATATGGGGGTGCACATTGGCGCCACCTGACGATTACAATTAAATCGTCAGTGTGCGGCGGCGTTGCGGCCTTGTTGTCAAATTACTGTGAGTCTGACCACTTCGTTTTGTTATTAGAACCCTATGATCACAGAGACGAGCCATTGGTAATCAGCGCAACTGCTGTGGATGTTTATTGAGTTGGTGGTACTTTATAACGGCAGTCTTATTTTAAGGGACCATTCCCAATTTCTTCCGCCGGCAAAAATCCCCAGACTTTCATATAGGAAAACGTAATTCTGTGACTACGGCCGTGATCGGTAGGCATAAATACGGTCACTGCTCGTTAGCATCATGGTATCATAAGTGCAACTTAGCCACAATTCAACACCATTTGTTGCTTCCACTTCCATTGACTCAATAAGGCCTGCAGCAAGAGATGCCAGTATTCAGTCTATCCCTCCAGGCGACAATCACGCTAGCGCGCATCCCATCATCTGGAATGGTTCATATCAGACGCCCTTTGTGACCTCATAATGACTCATACCCATGACAGTATGGATCAAATCCAAGTTCATCCGTGCTTCCTCCAAAAACAGCACAGCTAACACATAAACCAAATCCCTCCAAATGCAAATAAAACTAAACGAGTAAGCAGCTGCAATGAAACTGCCTGGATCTGTTGCCTTCAATTTATCCCATACAGCCTTCAAAGTCTGGATAAAGCCGACAGTCGTGAGAACAACACAAGCTGAAATATATAGGCTACACTACAGCGTCTCAAAAATGTGCCAACCAATTTTAATAATTTTTGCTACACGATATGCTCAGATCCTTAAATACTGACTGCATATACTACTTCTCACCTAATCATTCTTGTGTCTACATTACCTTTAAAAATTAATACTGTACACAACAGGCAGAATACGTTTTCTTTGGAACACTGGGCATGGCTCTGAAAATAGCCCAATGGTAATAACAGACGTTCAAAATTACGCACAATGCACGCATCCAATATTCTTCACTGGTCAACGTATCAGTTAGTTAGTTGGAGTTTAACGTCCCTTTTCAGCACAAATATGGCTATATCAGAGACGAACGGTCACAGTTTATAGAGGACACCGTCGAACCTTCTGTTTTCCTGCCTGGGATTATCTCCCTGGTCATCATGTGCATAGGAATTATTTGAAATAATTCTTTTTTAGTAGGCGGATGCGCCCGGGCCGAGGCTCGAATCGATCCTCGGCCACTGTGAACGTCACGCTCTACTGCACATTGCGCCCAAGTGGTTTGACCATTGGACTACATGGGCAGGGCACGTATCAGTTAATGACGCTGTGCAGAATGCTTGCCCAAATGTCAGTGAGACACTGCTTCAAGTCGCTAACATCATGGGTGCGTGACTTGTACTCAAAGGTTTAGGTTTGGGCTGTTTGGTGGCCACAAATCTGGCAGGACGAATTCTGGTATTTCCTGCTGCAGCAGTAAAACTGTCTCATGAGCGCAGTGCACAGGTGCAGCTTTTATAAGGTAGTGTAGACACAAGAATGGTTAGATGAGAAACAGTATCTGCAATCAGTACTGAAGGATCTGAACATACCGTATAACAAACACTATCAAAATTGGTTGATGTATGTCGAAGTTATAGCTAGACAAAGTTAGCACATTTTTTGAGACAGTGTATATAACTCATAATAATAATAATAACAAGTGGTCAAAGTAATTTGACATAAGGCCGCATTGCAGCCGCACATGGATGGTTCAGTCGTATTTGCCATGTGGTGCCAATGTGCACCCCATATATAGAAAGCCAAAAAATGGTGGCCATGACAACGTCCCTTACAGCCTCGAAATCGGCTATGTCTTCATCGGATAGCTTGACCCCAATCCACTCCTAGAATCAAACAGCGTGTCGTTAGTCACCATACAACCAAAGTTAAAGCCCACAAAGCTAGTTATAGCAAAATGCGTCCCAAAATTGGTTGCCATGGCAACGTCCCTCAGCACCGCTGGACCCGCATCTCACCATTGGACCCCCATCTAACACATGATTCCTACAGCCCAACCCAAACGACATCTCGATTGGTGCAGCCGTTTTTGCACAGATGACCACAAAGTGTCCCTATACTTTAGAATGGGATGCCCCCCTTTCCCCTTCAAAATTGCCCCTTCCTGTGGGGATCTGAGCTCCCATCTAATACATGGTTCCTTGGGCCGACCCGAGTCTTCAACCCAAACGGCAACTCAATCAGTGCAGCCATTTCTGCAGGGCTCACTAGCATGACAGACAGACCGACAGACAGACCACGCTACTCGGTCGGTAACAACAGGCCGCGATGCAGCCTAATAATAATAATAATCCTATTTATAACGCAGCAGTTCCATGGACTCAGAAGCACATTTACATGGCCTACTCACAATACAACTACTGCACGTAAAACAATATCAAATTAACAGCAGAAAATAATGTAAAAATTAAGTCTTGACTGCCACTAACAGTAATTCTAATGAAGCACATATTACATAACTTCAAACCCAACAGACAGCAATACTTCTAAGCATCTCATATATGCATACAGGCAGTTACATACAAGAAGTATCTTGCGTATATAAAAATGGCACAAACACAAACGTAATACTGTGCAAAAGATCACGCTTCTCTGCCACAAGAAGTGGGCATGCATAAAAAGATCAATTTACAACAAAAATGTACGAAAAACGTGCAGCATTATACAACACACCATAAACATAACAAAAGTAAAATGGCAAATCAATAAAAAACAAAATAAAAACAAATGTCAGTTCAGTGCTTTGATGCTGCTGGTCTGGGGACAGGAAGGGCATCCTGCCTGCAAAAAGCCTTGTGCCAACAACGCCCAAAAATTAAAAATTCTGCTCTGGGAACATCCAAAGCAACTCTGGAGAGAGGACCAACTAAAAAAAAATCAAAAATAGTACAGAAAAGCAAGAAATACAATATTTTGGCAGCATCAAATCTCATACCACTTTCTCCATGATGTTTTAATTGGGTTTTTCCCTTTCTCTCTTTACGCTGCTTTGCACTGTATTATACTGTATTGTACTGCCTGAGTGGCGAATAAACTTCATCGTAAAAACAGAAGCAAAATGCAAAAACAAATTCCAAGTTAATAATGTTAAAAATACAAAAGGCTGACTTAAATTGTTAACATAATACTGGCGTTCACTATACGACATGGCTTTGACAAATTCTCCAGTAATATCACCTTCAAGTTACGAATTGATGACATGGGAGCTATTTTACATCCATGCTGTTATATGTGTCATAATGCTCAGACAAAACAGAAAACAACACCATGTTAAAATAAAAACTTACTTACTTACTTAAAATAAAAACAAAACAACCGACTTCAGCACTCACATGATAACTCTGCTTAATGATTTACATCAGATCAGAAACATTTTCAGCAACAAAAGTGAACGTACCAATACTTCAGCACACCTGACCAACTAAAACTCGGAAATAAGGCATACACACGTTGTCTTTGCAAAACAACTGTTTACAAAATAGTGCATCTGGAAAAGCGTGAACGGATGTACTGAGGCACTGGTCGAAGGTCGACTTGTTTCATTGATTCTGAACGCAGAAGAACGTATAAACGAACAGCATACACATCTCCAGCAGCTGCAGAGGCAACAGACAAGAAAAGCGTATCGTCGGCCGAAGCTCGTCGTCGTCGGCGATCAAATGTGCCGACTTTCATTGTTTCCACACAATACACGCTTACACCTGAAACACATTATAGACTTCAGCAAATGACGCTTCCAGTTTTTACCATGCAACGTACACTGTGTTTCAAAAAATCACCCCTTCTTAGTCTGGCTATAGCTTTGTGGATCCTGTACCAATTTTGATAATTTTTGGCAGAATTATACAGTAACAAAATTACAAAATGTATATTTCATTTCCCACCATGCCTGTCTTATCTACATTTACAGCGGCTTGTAAGACAGGCAACTCATTCTGACTAATATTCACAATACTTAAATGCCATATTCAACCCAAAATAAGATAGTTAATAATCAAGTCAAACCACTAACAAAAATTTCAGTTCATACAGTTAGAGCAAGTGTTCAAAGTGCCTTCCTCACAGGCCCTGAGCCGTTTGTGCCAGTAGTCGAAGGCCTCACTGATGGCTGACACGTGCATCCCAGACCATGCGTCTGATTGACACGAGGTCTGGCATACAGCAGTCAGTCATCAGCACTGCATGGTTTGTCTGCAACAGCACAGACTCGTTGTTTAAATGGCCAATAACCAGGATCATCACAGATTAGCCAGATGTACAGAAGGTCTTGCACGGAAAACCTTTGGCAGGTTGCCACATGGTGGTTTTCACAAACCAAATATGAATTCACATTTTGGACCCAAAGTGTTAATGCACAGACAGGAACTCACACCTCTGATGGCAACCAAGGAAAAATTATTCACCGGACCCTATTCCTTCTCAATCCACTAACTGACTTGTGAAGAAAGGACAACACGTCTTTTGCCAAACAGAGTCAAAGCAATGGTGGCAAAATTCCAGTGAACAACAATACTACAACCTAAATGGCAAACTGTCAATGTAACCAAGACAACTCCACTCAGGCACAGTAAGTTCAATGCCAGCTGAGATCCACAGGAGTTAATGATACTGCCAAGAAAGACGTCCAGCCAAAACAATTCAAATGCTCCACAAGGTCTCATCTAATATGCAAGCACATGCAAGCACTGAAGACAAAGGTGCACAATGGTAGAAAGAAATGAAACACAACTGAATTAGAAGTTTTTAATGCAAAAATCCACACTTAATGATTATGAAATTCAGCATCATTTTAACTGCACAATTATCAACTGCTGGTAACAGCTCTCTTGCTTAATTTAACTGACAAAACAATTAGATAATTAATTTCAATCAAGTAACTGCTCAAACACGTGCCTGAATTCTCAACCCACTCGTTCATTTGGCTCAGCATTGACGGTTCAAGTCGGACGCGTAGATCAACACTGGAACACGAGAAGTCGAGCTGCAAGCAAGGAACTGGATTCACCGTGACATGGAATGATTTGTGAGCCACTAAATGATCACAGAAATCTTCACAAGCCGACGACTTTTCCCGCCAGCAAACATTACATCGGCAGAAGTAGACACGAAGCACTTTGGCCGAGTGCTGCAGGCCAGAGAGTGAAGAACGAAAATGAGGATTTGACAGTGACTTCTCTTCAAACCCTGCTTACAAACCATCCAGCATCGTTAGCAGAAATTATCTCAGAGACTAAAAAGTCACAAACACACTGCATATACTCGTTCCAAAGTTGCTCATCAATATAAAAAAAAACAAAAAACTCAAAAATTATGCAATATCTTGAGCAACAGATGCAACAAAATAATGATAAATTAACAAATAAATAACTAGAAGCACTGGGACAGTGCATACCTCTGCCACAGCACGTCTTACCAGTGTCACGATACGGATCCGTATCCATAGCCATTTTTGCCCAGTTCACAACAGACACTCCCTATACTTTACAATAGGCCACCCCTTCCCCCCTCAAAATTGCTCCTTCCCATTGGAGATTTGGACCCCTATCTAATACATGGTTCTCTAGGCCCACCTGAGTCCACACCCCAAATGGCATCTCAATTGGTTCAGCCATTTTTGCATGACTCACAATCGTGACCGACAAACCGACCAACAGACAGACATATCGAGAGACAGACATATTATCAGCCTGTTTGTAACAACAGGCCGCATCTATGTACGTAGTACTGTGATGTACCCTAATAATAATAACAATAACGGTAATAATAACAATAACGGTAATAATAACAATAATGCTACTACTAACAATAATAGCAATGCATCTATAACAAACCTGGTGCGTCAATTGCTGACCGATAATATGCACAGTGGTCAATCGTCTGAATGTTAATAACAGCCGTCGGCGACTCACCCAACCACACTCTTATCCTCTCCATCAACTGAGCCACACCCTCTGCACTCTTGGACGACCTCCTCTCAGTACCAGACGTTGTGTATTTCGATGCAAAATCTTTATAATCTGCAGTTAGTATCAACTTTATTCTGACGCTCCATAATTTAAAGACGATAATACTTAAGACATCTATACTATTAATTTGCCAGACGTTATAATGCTGAGCAGAGCTTACAATGGACCTGGGGCTTCTCCAGCAAGTCTATAGGTCAGCTGATTTGTTGCAGTGAGCGGTAGGCTTCCAGTACAGCAGGAACGTGGGCTATTCGTGCTGAAGGCAGAGGTTACAGCATAATGCATCTAGTTAGGGTATGTGTGTGTCTAAACCAAAAACTCTATACGTGGAGAGCATGTCAGCACAATGACTTGCAGCAGGGATTCTACTACAACAATAACCTTCCATTATCATGAATTCCCCAGTTTAATGGCTCATATTAGGACTGCCAAACACTTATTTTTTTTAATCACATTAATCAAGTTTTAATGCACATTGTAAAAAATTTAGCCCCGTGCGGGACTGACGGTCGACTCCTCTGGAGTGGCTTTCAATTACTCGTAACCTTGACCTTGGATCGGGTCAAACGGCATACGGTCATGCATCACTCATCGACCTCTATCTACATACCAAATTTCACTAAAATCGGAAAAAAAACTTTTTTGTGGACGGAATAACCACAGAGACCGCACCAAGTTCAAGGTCACGTGACACAAAAACTAGGACAAATATCGAAAATTTGGCCTGATCAAATTTTGATATTGTGCTGTAGTTTAAGAATTAGTGGTCATTTGCCAGCTGCCATTGTAAATGGCGGTGGAGATAGAGTTGAAAAAGTGCAATTATCAGAACTTCACAGACGCCGTGACCTTGACCTTGACCTTGAATAAGGTCATACAGCATACAGTCGTACATCACTCATCGACCTCTATGTACATACCAAATTTCATTGAAATCGGAAAAACTTGTTTTCTGGACGACAGAGTTGTGCTATGGTGCCCAGATGGCAATTTTTATGGTCGCCCTATGGAATAGGGCAGACCATTATATTTTTGCCCTGTGGTTTATTCTTTCTTTCTTTTTTTCCTCGCCTAATCTCAGCCGCCACAGATTGGATGCCTGCCATACTTCCACATATGGTGTGGCCTTAGTGCTAATTTAAGATGCAGGTCTGAAACCTGCTGCACGCGGCTCACTGAAAACACAGGATGCAAAAAAGTCGCCAACTAGAAATGTGGGCCAATGCCCAACGTGATGGTCGCCCTGCCGAATTTAGGTGGCGCCCTCTGTTCAACGCCGCAGTTTGGCTGACACCCACTACTAGATGCCGTGCAGTAACGCTGCCAAGATGTGAAACCAGTTGAAATTTACAAGGGTGCCCCAAACTGGTTAACCGATCTCAGCCATTAGTGGGACGAAGTTCACCATATTGTGAGGACATGTGGAGGAGGTATTGTTGCTTAATAAGTTTTTTTCCGATTGTCGATATGTGCCTTAGTTGCGAAGATATAGCCCGACAAAGTTGTGCGATGGTGCCCAGATGGTGATTTTTGGCGACTTTTTTGCGTCCTGTATTTTCAGCAAGCCGCCTGCAGCACGTTTCAGACCTGCATCCTAAATTTGCACTAAGGCCACACCATGTGTGGAAGTATGGCAGACATCCAATCTGCGACGGCTGAGATTAGGCAAGGAAAAAAAAGAAAGAAAGAATAAACCACAGGGTAAAAATATAATGGTCTGCCCTATTCCATAGGGCGACCATAAAAATCGCCATCTGCGCACCACAGCACAACTTTGTCGGGCTATATCTTCGCAACTAAGGCACGTATCGACAATCGGAAAAAAACTTGTTAAGCACCAATATGTCCTCCACATGTCCTCATAATATGGTGAACTTCGGCCCACTAAAGGCTGAGATCGGTTCGACCATTTGGGGCACCTCTGCAAACTTCAACTGGTTTCGCGTCTTCGCAGCGTTACTGCACGGCAGTCAAGTAGTGAGCGTCAGCCAAACTTTGCAGCATTGAACAGAGGGCGCCACCTATGTTCGGCAGGGCGACCATTACGTTGGGCATTGGCCCACATTTCTGGTACAAAGGAGTTGCCTTTTGTGGGTCACGATGACTGCATTTTCATTAAAATTTTTAGTGACATTAATTTTGTAAAATCACAATTAATTCCTTGACGTGTTAACATGTTCGTTAACGTGCTAATTTGACAGCCCTAGTTCAGATGGGCCTCCCAACTGCAGGCATAAAGTGAGACTTGTTTTGCATACTGGGGCAGTTTCATAAGGCCAATTATGAGTGACACACGTAGGTGACAGCACACATCAAACTTGTGTGCAACATATCATCACCTTAATCACCTAGCTACACATTTCTACTTGAACATGTGAAAAACAGTAGTTAATGACTCACACACTACAGATGATATAATTACAGTAGTACACTGAAACAGGATGAGATGATATGGACATGTTTTATGAAATGACAAGAATCAATGGGTGAAAAAATGCATGGATTATGAAGTGGAGGGTGTCAGACCTACAGGCAGTCGAAAGAAAACCTGGAGAGAAGCTGCTAAAAAGACTGTCAGACTTGACAAGTAGATGGGGAAAGTTTAAGACATTCAATAAACACTGACAAAGGTAAGGTGTGAGGGAGTGAATGTCTTTCTGGCACTTGCTCATATAGGATATGCTGGATAAATGGGCTATTGTTGCTGCTGATACTGTGCAATGTTTACAGTACAGCTGATAACCCAGTTCACCTAGAAAATGATCACTAAACTAGTGCAAGAATGTGCATAACACAAAGTACTATCACAAGGGAAGGACAAATTTGGTAACAGGATAACAGCTAAACCCTTTTCTGCCAAAATAACTGATAAAGGTTACAATTCTCTTCTAAGAATTTCAGTTCTGGTTCTTGTTACTGCCAATGAAAAGCAGTAAGTTTTGTTCACGTTCTTACTTCCGATTGCAAAAATACAGCCGATTCGGGCAAAAAAACCTGCAAATTTACTCACGAAGCTCATGAATGGGAACCGACGACCGACTTTTAACACTGGATGCAGACTTCAGGTAGAATACGGTGAAGTAGTAGCAGATGTGAACTTCGTTGGCGTCACCAATCATCCAGAAACTGCGCTCAGGGTCGAGGTTGCAGTGACGAGGACTGAATCTGAACATACTTGTTCGAATGCTCACCAGTTTTCCTAAATATCCAAACAGTAACTTTAAGAACAGTATCAGCATAGATAGGACTCATTTCACAGCAAAACTATAATAGGCAAATATGTGGCATCTAAGTGCAGTGGCTGAATTTATCAGCAATAAAACAAGTAGTCAAAGTAATTTCACATAAGGCCGCATCGCCGCCGCTTCATTCGGCCCACCCAAGTCCAGAAACAAAACAGCATCTCGATCTGCTTACAGCAACTTTTGCAAAGCTCACCCCAGTGTCTTCAGGCATGCCCCAGCACGTCATTTTAGCTAAAAATTGCTCCTTTGCATGGATGGATCTGGACCCCTATCTAACACATGCATCCTTTAGCCCACCCAAGCCCACAACGCGATGGTATAAGTGTGTAGACATGGCACATCATTACATTATACTGCGATGTCTGCATAGTTATACCATAACGCTTTCCCTGGTACCACAAAGTCACAACACATGGCACCATAACGTCTCACCATATCATCCTATAATGCCTACACAGTTATATCATAACGTTTTATTGGTTTTATGGATATCGAGTACTCACTGGAATTAAAATTCGACATTTGACATGATACACGATTATTGCACACAGCTCTAAGATAAGATGAGCATGTCTTTTCCCCTAAAAGTTGCCCATTCGCATGGGATCTGGACCCCATCTAGCATATGCTTCCTTGGGCCCACCCGCATCCAAATCCCAAACTGCATCTCGATCACGGCAGAGTGTCGCTGTATTTTACAACAAGCCGCCCCTTCCCCCTTAAAATTATACCCCTTCCAATGGTGGATCTGGACTCACATCTAATACATGGTTTCTTGGGCCAACCAGAGTCCTCAATCCAAATGGAATCTTTTTGCAGGGCTCACTACTGTGACAGACCGACAGACCATGCCACACAGTCTGTAGCAATAGGCCGCATCTACGTATGTAGTACTGTGATGCGGCCTAATAATAAATTGCAGACATATGGACCATCATGCAACAATCTATAGGTAGCAGCAAGTGCAAAGAACACTAAGTACTACGTACACAAACATTAAGACTGTCAGTGCTGCTGTAAGGAAGAGCACTCAAAACGTGATTCATTATATGCAATGCTACACAAACCATGCATTTTAGAACTAAGTAAGAACAGTACAATAAAATCAGATTCAACATGTCAAAAATGCATTGATCATATAGAAAGTACGTGGACCAACCATCTATTAGAGATTCACCACCAGCCAACTGTTCGTTCAACAAGTCCAGTGTCGCATCTAGTGTCTGAAACTTGGGATTGAAAGCCCGTGGATGCGTCTCTAAACGTGCCGGAATGACGTGTAAATAATGCAGCTGATAAGCAGTTTTCTCT
>Ga0209259_1000489_pt1 | contig 11855 bp, 4 predicted proteins | sample WorMetGr2BELIZE1_FD_187417 | JGI IMG/M metagenome (GOLD analysis project Ga0209259, IMG submission 187417) | Marine gutless worms symbiont microbial communities from Max Planck institute for Marine Microbiology, Germany - Inanidrilus... ...
CCTACTGACGCCAGTATCAGAGTTGTCTGTTGGTCCATTTTCTTTGACCCAAACCCACCACAAAAGAAAAATCTGGATCCACGACCAACCCGACCCACAAACCGATACATGCGACTGTTTCGGGCACAATTGCGATAACTTTTGCCAGGGCACTGAATAATGCACTGAATAATGTCCGCCCAGATTACGTCAATATTATTTGAAACTAATGGAGCACTGTGTAAATGGAGAAGACAGAGGCCAATAAGCCAAATTAATTCCATTACGCTAGCTGGTTCGAAGCTGGCTCGAAGCTGGTTCGCAGCTGGTTCGGAACTGGTTCGAAGCTGGTCCGGAGTTGGTTCGAAGCTGGTCGCAGGCAGGTTGCAAGACAAATTCCATCACGCTGTCTGGTTCGAAGCTTGTTCGGAGCTGGTTCAAAGCTGGTCGCAGACAGGTTCGAAGCTGGTCGCAGACAGGTTCGAAGCCAAATTCCATTACGCTATCTAGTTCGAAGCTGGTCGCCGACCAGCTTCAAACCTGTCTGCGACCAGCTTCGAACCAGCTTCGAACCAGATAGCGTAATGGAATTTGGCTTCGAACGTGTCTCCGACCAGCTTCGAACCAGCTAGCGTAATGGAATTTGGCTTTATGCAAGCAAGTGCGTCAAATAACGTTAGTGAAATGCACACGACACTCGGGTCTGACTCCGTTACTGCCAACTGAGACCCACCACACCCGACTCAGCCCACAAAACGACGGATAATAACAACCAAACCCAAGTTACCCAACCAACCCAATCCAACATGCAAGTTGACCCAATCCGTGGACAACTGCCACAGGTAGTTACACGCCCCAATCTTTCCAGGATTTTTAGCGCATGTGAACACACGTTCACGTTCGCTACAATGCTGTCGCCTGTCCGTCTGTCGTTTGTCTGTCGTCTGTAACGTTCGTGCACCCTACTTAGCCGGTTGAAATTTTCGGCAATGTTTCTACGCCATTTGGTATCTTGGCCATCCGTTGACATCCACAAAAAAATTTACGGAAATCGTCCCAACGGAACCCCACCTCTCCGTTGGGGGACTTAAACGTAAGAGGGGTATTTCACAAGTCTTTCGTGACCTTTCGTGTTCACGGCCAAATGACCATTATTTTCGTAGTGTCTGTCTGTCTGTTTGCCGAGTACTGTATTGTGGGCATTCCACACAATACAGCCATCTAGTTTGCGTCCTGTATTTGCAGCGAGCCCCGTGCAGCACGTTTCAGACCTACATCCTAAATTCGCACCATATGCGGATGTATGGCAGACATCCAATCTGGGACGGCTGAGATTAGGCGAGGAAAAAAGAAAGATAGAAGGAAAGAAATCACAGGGCAAAAATATAATGGCCTGCCCTATTACACAGGGCGGCAATAATCAGGAGTCTTGTTGACTTTAGGATATTGATCAACAGCATGGAGCAGACAGCCTGTCGTGGGTTCCATACTCCATAGAAACCCCCATTGGCTTATCGAGTAATAGGCCTACTGAGGGAGTCGTGTTCCAATTAATCCCTTTCCTCCAGATCTGAGACCCTATGATGCCCATTTATGATCACAGAGTCATAATCCAGCAGTAGCATAATTGCGTCTTTGCGGATGAGCTTCATCGGTCGACAAGGAAACGATCGAGATGCGGACTAATGATACGTGACCGGTCGAGTAGTGCCACTGTCAGTGACCTTCAGTGCCATTTCAGAACTAGCGGCTACGCTACGTGGTTCACGCCCGGGGGTGCAATCCGCATCGCTCATTATGACGTCATTGATGACGTCATAACTCGGAATCTATAAGAGATAGAGAAAAACGGAGACCACCTCGCCCCACGAAATCGTCTGCCAAAAATGGCTCGAGAGAATTTTAGTATTGGTGCGTTCTACGATATAACCAAAAATCAGGACAATCCGATCAAAACTGTAGGACGAGATAGTTTTTGAGCCTCAAAACCCCTAAAAATACTAGTTTTAGGGGTCACCCAGCCCCCAGGGGTCGCACAGCCCCTATATTCTAGGGGACATAGACCCAGACATATAACATATGTCCTAGTTTGATCGAAATCGGATCAAAGACGGCTGAGAAAAACTCTACACAAACAAACAGACATACAGACAGACACTACGAAAATAATGGTTTAATGTTGCTACACTACTTGTGAAAGTCAAAACACCGAAAATGTAATATCACAGTAGCTTCATCAAAGTGGACCACAGTCATCACGTGCTTTAAATTAACTTATTTCAATGCGTGTATGAAACAAAGACTCATGACGTCGACGTCCTGCGAAAACGCTTGACGCAAACTTGGGTTTGACTGTGACCAGTGACCAGGACATTATCAATGCTGCGACTGACCAGTGGCGTGACCATTTGAGATCATGTGTGTGTGCGTGTGTGTGTGTGTGTGCGTGTGTGTGTGTGTGCTGGTGGTGGACACTTTGAACACATGCGCTGACGTAAATGTTCCTTTATCTGATTCACCAGAACATTCTATGAAACTGTCAATGTAGTCTGATGCATATAACAGCTATTTCGAAGTTAACATTAAAAGCTGAAGTTGTGTTAACATGCATTTTCAGTGTTTCGAGTTTCATGAATCATGAGGTATTGTAGCAACATTAATTAGGCGAGGTATACCTTCACATGTATCGCTCATTTTAAAATCTAACAGTGAACAGTGCACTAAAATCTGTTGATTTTCGACAAAGCAGTTAAATGTGATTTTACAGCCGACCTGACTGGTAGGCCTACCGGAAACCGATCAGAAGAAGTCGTAAAGTGACAATGTTTGTTGATGATAGTTAGATCATAATGATGCGAACTTAGACGTGTTAGACACCTACGTCCGTAATTCTCTGTTGAGTTGAGTGACCCTGCAAAACTGCTGAACTGATCGAGATGAAGTTGGACTGTGGACTTAGGTGGGCCTAGGGAACCGTGCGTCAGACGAAGGTCCAGATGCCCCCCATGTAAATGGGCAATTTTGAGAGGGAAAGGGACAGCCTGTTGTTTATCTGGCGCGCCCACTTTTCGAATGCTTCTGTCACCTATGAACACGTGTTATAACTGGACCAACGTGTGCTGAAAAATGTTGTTTTACTTTTCAAACGTAACACGTGTTGCGCAGCACATCAAACTATTCCTCAGCCATCAACCAACATGAATCAGCCACTAATATCACATACTCACACGACTGCAATAAGGTAACGACTAGGCGACAGAGACAGTTCAAACATAACATCTCTTAGACAGCACTCTTAAGTACTAGAACAGTTTATGCAGTCTGTGACAAGAAACAGATGATGCTGCAATTCAATAAAAGATCCAGTTATATACAAAAACTGTATTGGCTGCAGCGTAACTTCTGCTGCTAAGCTGTAACTTCAAGTTGCAGTCAAATGGGCTTGAAACAAACTTGAAAATTAGCTTAGCATTGGTCAATAATAAAAACATAAACAAATCAATCAGTATTTGCAAGGCATTATAAAGATATAAAACATGAAGGCAGATAACTTGCAAAGATCCATATAACTGATCAACTGCAGCAAAAACATAAAATTCAACAGTGATACTTTGCTAATGTTGTAATTTTATTAAAATAGTGTTTTTATGTGAGGCCACATTTATGCAGTAATATCACACATGCCCGTACGCACCCAAACATACACCCCAGACACACATTGTTGCCTTTTCAACAGTTTTCAGTATTACATAATTAATCATGCATGCACAGTAACATGGCCACGAAATCATCAAATTAGAACGGGGCTGTCAAAGGACACCTGCAAGGTTTTTAGAACAGAAATGCATCAGCGCAAGATCATGGCCTAATTGTGCCTTTGTGCATCTAGGCACCATACTCAACTATTCACGGCACACAGAATGAGAAAAAAAGATTATAAGGGTGTTAATACTGTTGTCATATTTTATGCAGGACAACATTTAATAAAAATAAAACATCCCTGTTCAGGTACTTTGCGCACACACTATAATTCACACACCAATCATTACACTAAACAGATCTAAGTGTCGTCAGCAACGTCCACGCCTCTCCCTCAATCTAAGCCTTGGTGACGCCACTGGAAACAAACAAGCGATCATATAACACGCACAGTTTAATGCCACCAATGCTCCACTCATGCGTTTTCCTTTCCCTGCATTTGTGGCACTTATATCGAAATGACAAGAGTCAATCTTTTTATGTTTTTGCTGCATTAAAATGGTAACTGTCCGTTGGTCAAAGAGTCGTCCATCACAGCTTAGACGCCTCGTCCGTTTGCACTGGAACAACTTCACTTGAACCTAAACAGAATTTCAACCAGAACAGCTACAACCAAACTCCTGATTTGTAGAGATTTAAACAATCTTTATATATTAAACGAGGTAAGGTGTCTGTAACGTACGTTCGTCCATAACGGTGGCGAATGACGTCACAATGAGAATGACGTCGTAATGAGAACGGGGGCTGCGAGCGCCGTAGGCGCGCGTGATACGTCACAATGAGAATGACGTCACAATGATAATAGCCGGCTTATGGAGATATGGCGATTGGCGACATGTGGCCACGGGTTGCACCGCTCCAGTGACACAAAAACAGCTGAACATTTTACAAGATGAAAACTGATAACTTGAATAGCAAACAACACCAGAACACAGTCAAGTGGCGGTTTGGCGTAGTGGTAGCGCATTGGTCTCGACTTAACCTACTCTGTGCCCAGTTAGTACTGGGATGGGTGACGGTGTCCGGGTCAACTCCCGGGAGCGACACTTTGTTTTGGTATGTAACCAAGTGGCTGGTTACGTACATGAAAATGAGTACAAGCCAAAAGGCAGTGATGCTCTGCGCCTGCAGCTCGGCAGTAGAGGCAGGTATGGCTTGTTTGCAGGCAAAACTGTGTCTTGCCATATCTGAGCACTTTGAAAAATGCAATTCGCATTTAAAGGCGCTTTACGAGTGTCCACGTTTACTTTACTTTTTTAACTTTACCTTTAATCACGGTGCTTGACAGTAGTTAATTCACACAACCTTCCAACCGAACTAGTCCCCGGAACCGCCGCCATCCGCCGCCGCCGATAAGCCTCCAAGTCGAAACCAGTCGCTAAGCTATCGACTGGAGTCGCTAAGGTTTTGGCGCCGCCGCCGCCAGTAGGTTATCGACTGCAAACGACTTAATGTAACTGGAATTCATATTCACACGCATACAAGGCAAACATCGGATAGCACAAGTTCATGATTATCACGATTCAGTGTGGGACTCATTCTAAACGGAAAACTCTCAACGCTGGAACCTCTCAGAGCCAACCAGCTGTCATTCATCCATGACAACGGCGCTGATAGACAGTATGAATGATGAAACTAGGATTCAGGTTTGTTATTCCCTGTAACAAACTTGAAACTCAGTTTTTGGCTGATTTTGCAAATAGATGTTGTTAACAAACAATTATATAGTGCTTATTACAGGCGTAACAATCACTGAAATCAATATGCAAGAATGAGCCAAGTTCATGTAGCAAAGCCCATGGACCACCTTATTAGCGTTAGTAGCAGCCCATAGGCTTTGCTACTTAAACTTGGCTCACTCTTTTCCAGCAAAACGTGACAGACGTAATCAACGTCAATCGGGAAAAACGGTGCAGTAAACTTGTAAAAATACTCCTTTATTTTCCCAAACATCTCATTTTCAAGATTCATGAAAAAAAACTTATACTAAATACAGTTCAGTTTAATCAGTTTTGAATCACGTAGGCCTAACTTGACTAAAAGTCTACAATAAAATTTCACTGAATCCGCCGCAATCTTCGTGGTTTCAAATCCAGTACAACACAATTTCTGCGAAGTTTATAAAACTTTCTTCACGCTGGCGAACGTACAGCACAGAACAGTCACAATTACAATTAAGCCTATTACAAACTGTACACGGTTCACTAAACCACGTCATATAATCGTAAAAAATAGAACTTTGGAGTTATAAGGACTACAGCTGGGTTGCAGCATGCTGATTTTAACCTTGTCTGTATACTCGTTACTTTTGTGGTAAATGTCATAATAGCGTATCCCATGGTTAGCAGGACACAGTCAAAATTTCAGCTGCAGCTGTCTCCCATCCAGTTCTATGGTTTTACCTCGGTAAGTCGTTAGCAAGTTGCTAAGTCAGTCATTAAGCTTAGCGACTACCGGTAAGTCAGTGGCTAAGCTAGCGACTTAGTCGACTAAGTCAGTTGCTAACAACTTAGCGACTGACTCCGGGGACTATTTCCAACCACTGACAGTTACTAGCAAGTTCTGACGGTCTATGAACTGTACTCGATGTCTGAGACTTCGCCATCTCCAGTGCAGTCGTCTGGAAATCTCTGCCAGCAGCTCTATAAGTCGCATCACCGACCGCTGCTATGTTTGCCAAACCCTCAAAGGCATACCAGTACTTGTTTATCAGCCATAACAGCTGATGTGTTTCCTGCTATCTAAATTTATGATATTTTTTCTTTTAATTGGGTGCTCCCAGCCAAACGTTGTAAACTTCTTGGGAGTTCCCCTCTGTTTGTATTTTTCTACCTTTTACTGCATTAGTCAGTTGTTATATTGCATTGTGTTGATTTATGAATAACTGATTTGTTTTTTACGAGCAATAAAATTCCTTTTGATTTGATTTGACTACCACTTTCAGTACTTCTTTATTTTGTCCTATACGACTACAACCAGCCATTTTATGGCAATTATACACTTTAACCTGTCATTACCTATGTCATTACTGCATGCAGTGAACTGCATAAGGTTTTGTTTTTAGCAGTGTCTGTGACTTTTTTTGTTTGTGAATCAAATATCTCTGGAATCGCCAAACGGATCTGCGCCAAATTCACGTGGAAGACGTGTTTGGTCCTTCGCTCGGACAAGCTTCAATGTGAAGGTCAAAGTTCAAGGTCACCAGGGACAAAAAACGCGCTGTACACTCCTATCACCCCCATGGCAGCGACGGAATGGAACGAGCTGGCTGCAAATAACATCATGCAGCAGCAGAGGCCACAATTCCATCACTGTGGGGAGTGATTTCAGCGGCCTGCATGCGGTTTATGTTTAGTAAAACATCTTTAGTTCCAGTTTATTATTGTGTTATTTATTTCATTACATTTAAACAACTGGTGAGCTGTTAACTGTGACGCTACTGATACCTACCTATCTCCGTTACTCTGAGTTACACAGTTCCCTCAATTTCCTTCCTCCATGTGTGCCGAAAGGAATAAGTGACAGAGGATATTTAGCAGGCTGGATGCCCCTCCTGTCACCCAGCCAACAGTGTCAAAGCACCGACGGAAATGTTACCGACATCCAGAATGAAATAGAAAGTCACCGTCATCTTCTTCAACAGTAACGGCCGTCCGTCTTCGGTACTGCTCGTCAAAGAACTTGAAGACAGACTCAAAGCTGGAGTATGAAGTCCACTCGTGCTTGGGATGACCTGCAATGCCACCACAGAGATAGACCTGCAGCAACGAAAACTCAGACTTCCCGCTGTAACACTGTGTTTTTTGCAGGACACAAAAATCTTTGAATGTCAGGACATTTCTGTAAGTTAACAACACAAAAATGAAGAGTTAAAACGAACTGCTTTATGCTTCTTTAACCTCGTACACTAACACGGCTCACAAATATGGCATCATATCTGGTAGTAACATTTGAAAACAGTGAAAATAATTAAACTTATTTTAAAATTCTGATGAAATTTCGGGATATTCAGGACAAATTTATTTCAGGACATTAAAAGACAAGCTAAAAATTTAAGGAATTTCAGTACAAGTGGAAGGCCTATAAATATTTTACAATACAATCAGGACTTAATATTCTGTGCACAGAGTTTATAAAGAGCAGTGACTGAAATCGGGTAGAGAGAAATTTAAATTTAATTTACAGAAAATTGCCGTATCATATGTTTATGACAGTATTTCAGAAGTACTACGGCATTTACCCCTCCAAACACACTCTAGGTTAGGCTGTGTATTCCGAGAGAAGCTGAATTGATTGATTGATTGAGCAGGGTTTAACGTCCCGCTAAACACATTATAGGTCATATTGGGTACGGGTTTTTAAGGGTCAAATGACCCAACCAACAGTGTCAAAGCACTGAAGGAAGTAGTGTTCCTAAGGATAGGCTTCAATCCCACCAGGTCCGCCTCACCGTGTTACAAACCTAAGCAATCATGCATACAACACACAGTAATACACAATACAAAAATGAATCTAAGCACAGTGAAATGGGCCCAGTGAGACAAAACCCAATCCACAGAACTGTTAGGTCCGTTCATATGTGTGTGCACTGTGCACAATTGTTGCACACAATACTGCACAGAACAGAGCTGATAATTTTCCCTCTTACCCTCCAGACAATCACCATTGCTCCGGTGATGTCTATTTGAGGGAAGGGGAGCAGAGAGAGAGGCTGAAGGTTTTACACAGGCTGAATGTCCTACCTGTCATCCAATCAACAGCATCATAGCACTGACTGAAATTCAAAGCAATAACGGCAACCAGTGAAAACCAGCCGCTGACTTTTCATCATCTACCAGAGGCAGGGACGTCACTCACTATATGTCGACACTCGGACGCCCTACGTCAGTAGCACAAGGACACGGCACATTATTGAGGAAACACACAAATACACCTGCATGATGTGATTCACTGCACCGGTGTTTTGACGCCGCTGGTTGGGCTATTTGAAGGATACCTGGCCTGTAGAAACCCCGTTCCAATCATCACCAAGGGTTCTCTTTTGAGAAACTTGGCTCCAGCCTGGAGCAGCTCCGGAAAAAGGCTGTTTATACAATAACTGAAACTAGTCGTATAAAAAAAAGAAGATTAATTACCATCACCAAAATGGCACTGAAGGCAAAAAACATGACTTGCAGCGAATCGGTCAAATCATCAGGGAGTGAAAACAGCTGCTTCTATTGGCATTCAGTGCATGTAACAGTCACTCTGACTGAAAATGGTGCCAAAGAGAAGAAAATGCGGATATATACCGGCGGAGAATTGAGGTGCATCAACGTAGTCATCATCGGTCGTTACCGGCTCATCAAGTTCAGCATAACTGCTCACCCAGTTGCGGACACGCTGTCATGTCACAATCACGCTAATGCAGATGCAGTTACACTCTTGACATTTTGACAGTCTGAGCAAACTAAGCCAGACAGTAGCATAAATGCGTCTTACTGACTGATTGAGTTAAGGTTTTACGTCTCACTGGACACAAAATAGGTCATTTTGGAGACGTTCCCCAAGCCAATCTCTTGGCTTGATGCGAAAAAACTAAACTAAACACAAGAAAAGCACACATTCACCAATCAAAAGAAATGTAACAAAACAAAACAAACACAAAAACTTGCCAGGTTTAGTCGCCTCCTACAACATGCGGCCTGGAAACGGAGACGACCTGTTCTGCTTTCTGCGCTTCATAAATTTGTTACTTACTTACTTACTTAAGACATTTACCAACTTACTTACAGCCACATAAACGCGTCAATAACATCGGCTAAGATTCCATGTAGGCTCTCCCAGATGGTCTGGGAAGCCCGGTTGCCAAAGGTTTGTGATGCATTATTAAGGTTAAAAACTTGTTTCTATATATCTTGACCACACAAAAGAGCAGAAAGGTTAAATATTGGGGCAATTACCTATGAGTATACCCCATGGTTATATATTTGGGAGCTGTGTCCCCCACGTCTCCTTGGAGCTGACACTCATGATCTCAGACAAATGTAAAAAACAGAAGATTATACACAAATTAATGGTGACAAGACACATTCACGAACAGCTAAAGTCAGAAAAGCATTACATCATCCAGCTAAATGCCATCACCTTTGTCTGCTTCTTGCACTTTTTAACACACGCTGCAGGTTTTAACATGCATCCCTGTTGTTAACGCACCTACACCGTTATGACTTTTTATGGTAAAAAAATTTGGGTGAAAGTTTGGCGGAATGTAGGAAAAGGACTCGTCAAAAACTTTTTGGTGTCAGGATGGCAAAAAGATAGAAGGGTCCATGTTGTGGGCAAGAAATCTCTGCTGCTATATGATATGATACAATACAATACTGATGCACTTGCACAACTGATACATGGAAGTACACACGACCTGACACTCACATCATGTCTCTGAAATCATGTGCATTACCTGAAATGTGTCTATTTACTTACAGGTGCGAATGCGATATGACCTAATTTGTCTTAGAAACACCAATGAATCTCAACCAACCAACCACATTCATTACCTGAGTAAAGAACTCTTTCACTTGGTCGGTGACGTTCTCTGCATGTCGAAGGCTATGAACGGAGTCGGTGAAGGCAACGGCGAAAACTCTCGATAAAAACTCATCAGTCTCTTGTGTCGCCTATTAACACTCACACACAAGCCGCCTTCGTTGCTGAAGCTACTCCACGCTGGGCCAGCTTCCCTTGGGGACAGTTGTAGCAGGTATTTTAGATGCCAGATGGCCTCCCATCACCCAACCAATGGTTAGAAAGCACTGAATGAAACTCAAAGCACAGACCCCAGTCAGGGAAAATCATCCTCTCTGGCTGCTGCATCAGCTGACTCCAGGCAGAGCACCTGTTACAGTTTACATCTTCTCACTATTCATACACAGGTGACGTGATAGTGAACTTACAACAGGGTGTCTACAAGTCCAACCAAACAAATTTCCAGGAGATTTCCAGATGCTTTCTAGGAGACATTTTAACGAAACTCTAACTCCCGAGATCACACTGATCCTGTTTACCCGATGGACTTTACTTAATTTTAGCTGACAATTACTGGGCAGCGACACTAATCCCTGAGATCAGCGATCCTGTTGACCAAGTAAACGTAACCATCACGAGAAATATACATAATCATTACCACCATCTTCTCGTCTCTGACATAGCCATATTTGTGCTGAAAAGGGACGTTAAACTCCAACTAACTAACTACCACCATCTTCCAAACAACTGGACTGGAGCTTATTTTTTTATGATCAGACACCTCAGTTTTCGTTCCATCAGTAAAAAATTTCTAGGAGAGCCAATTACATTCCAGGAGACTTCCGGTATTTCCAGGAGGAATTAAAAATTCCAGGAGATTTCCAGTATTTCCAGGAGTTGTAGGAGTAAACTACAAATAAGAATACAGAAAATGCTAACGAAATCGGCACCATAAAACAACAACAACTGCCTTACGGCCATTATACAGGACAAGCTGGGTTAGCCGGCACTCCAGTTTAGAACTGAAGGATTTTGTTGGAGCAAAGTTTTTACTGTCCGCATGCCCTTGCTGATAGAATCTAGAACGTTCGACTTAGGGAGAAAATGCTAGAGTTCTCTTCAACGGTAAACCTGCATTATACACCATCTCTATACCATGGTAAGTATCATACAAATAAGCAAATAAAACAAACTAGGCAAATAAACTAACTGGTAGAAATATGTTAATACTAAGAGGAAATAGTTACCATGACTATGCAAAACCATTTGTTTCAGTCTGCTTTTAACAGCCTGCACTGCAGTGGTTAACCCGGTATGTCCGATTCACTTACAGTTAAATTATTACAGCACTTTGTAAATGCTTTATTTACTTAATGAAAATTAATTAGTTGGAGTTTGACGTCCCTTTTCAGCACAAATATGGCTATATCAGAGATGAAAGGTCAGGGATGAAAAGTTATCCGTACACAGTGAAGGAAGGCTAGCGATATATTAACCTCACCCTGGCCGCCTTTTTGTTCAGCAGCCACCCAAAAAGGGAAAGGGATCGAGAGGCTCATTTAAATTATTACGCTAGCGCCTACAACAGGGGAGACAACAATCGCATCACA
>Ga0209259_1000492_pt1 | contig 11844 bp, 10 predicted proteins | sample WorMetGr2BELIZE1_FD_187417 | JGI IMG/M metagenome (GOLD analysis project Ga0209259, IMG submission 187417) | Marine gutless worms symbiont microbial communities from Max Planck institute for Marine Microbiology, Germany - Inanidrilus... ...
CGATTTTTGCATCATTTTTTGCGTCCTGTATTTCCAGCGAGCCGCGTGCAGCACATTTCAGACCTGCATTCTAAATTCGCACTAGGGCCACATCATGTGTGGAAGTATGGTAGACATCCAATCTGCGGCCGCTGAGATTAGGCGAGGAATAAAAAAAAAGATAGAAAGAAACCACAGGGCAAAATATAATGTTCGCATCTGCTACGCAGGGCGACCATAAAAAGCGACAAAGCCGCCACTCGATGTTGCGCTGCTCTGACTACTCTGGTTCAATCTCATTCGCCAGGGGCCTCGAGCAGTAGCACAGCCTCCGACCGTAACGTGTATTATAACCCTAATCCTAAACCTAACCCTAGCAGTGAACTTTGACATTCGTGCAGAATATAACACCGTGTCCAGTAAACAGTGCCACTATGTTTTGACCTCTAACTTTGCCAAATTCTGACCGATTTTCGAAATTCGACGGATTTGCGCGTAAATAATCATGACTCATCCTCTGGCGTCATCATCGTCACCATCTTATGTAATTTAGTAGATGCATCGGAGGGCAATCACTCGACCACGACTTCAGCTATCAAATGGCTGGTTTCATCGTCTAAGTTAGGCCTACTTGTAGCGTGACCTGGTCTTCCCATAATACCGAAGTAAAAGTACTGTTACATCACTAAAAGGTCATCTGTTAGGCCTACAAGTAAAAGTAACACTCATATTAAAACTAATAAAAGTAGCCTTTCTCCGTTACATCACGAAGTTAGACAAAATTTGCTGAAGCATTATTGTAGAGCGTTAGTTCTATTTCGTTACCTTACGGGTCTGTCGATAATAATTTGCGCCCTGACGCAGTCAGAAGTGGGCCTATTGACAAGAGGACTTTTTCATCGGAGCTGTCAAATTAACGCGTTAATGAATTAATCGAGATTAAAGAATAACGCCGCTAAAAATTTTAACGCATGAACAATCATCGCGACCTCAAAGGCAACTCCTTGCACAAAAACACGTCACACGGCGTACAGACCGTTAAGATCGGTCCACCCGTTTTCGACAGCTCACTCTTCTTACCCAACCTCCACAATCATATGCTTTACCATACTTTTCAATCGGCCAGCTACCCCAAAGTGCTCCTTCCCGTATTGGCATCTACACCTCATTTGATAAGCTATGCGTGTTCCATGAACCGCCGCCCACTTAGCACCCCAAACTGCATCTCGATCGGTTCAGCCGTTTTCGCGCAGCTCACGGCAGTACGTTAGAACGCTATTAACGCGAGATTAAAAAAATAATCGCTGCGATTAACGCGGTTTAAAAATTAATCCTTTGTCAGGACTACTATTTTCATAGAAGGCGTTACTGGTGTGGACCAACCATCAGCACAGCGTGTGAAGCGATCCGTCTTGCATACTTGTCGCACGTTTAGAACCGACAAACAGTATAATGTGTTGCACTTACTGACATTCAGTATTTCGCATTGACTATTTTCATGTGTTGTGTGTTCGTGGCTTAAATACGTCTATCTTGAGTGAAATGTTGGTATAGTGAAGAAAAAAATGTTTCCGATGCTACTAATAACGCTTCCACGATGTTCGTGATGTACGATCTACTCTGGACATCTCAATGAACTCATAGCAACCTGTGGACGATTCGACGTACCGGTACGTTTATTAGTACGCCGATGGATAGTTGCCCAGTGATTAGTTCCCGTTAAGCAGTCTCCAGATGTATTATCTCCCGGTAAACAGCACCCGAATCTGGCCAATACACTAACAGATTGACTGAGTTAAGGTTTTACGTCTCTCTCGACACAAAGTAGGTCATATGGAGACGTTATTTCTAGCCAACGCAGCCTCCTGCCCTCAGCTTGAAGGGGAAATGTGTACCTGCCAAAGTTCGGTGACGCTGTGCGGCTGGGAAGTAAAGGCAGGCATGGCTCATTCCACTTGTGTATAAGCGTGTGGGTGGCACGTAAAACTGTGCGATCCCTCGTTAGCGCATGTCATGCCTGAGTGCTTTAGAGTAGTCATGATAAACCGCTATACAAATCTACGGTTACTCTTAATACTGAAGAAACTAGACCTAACACAGCAAAAGCAAACAACTCAAGAACAAAAAGACAAGAACACACACAAAAGTTCAGGTGTTCAGATGTTGTCTACTGAAGGGGAAGGAGGGGACAGTATACGACAGGTTTACGTTGTACAACAGAAAGATGTCATAATACGCTATAGCCTACCGTTGTATGTTGCTTGCTACCAGACAGACACAACATAAAAGACAGGCAGAAATTAACGCACAATGTGACAGAAAATGAATATTATAGTGACACTATATAAAAACACTCAGGATGAATGAAGAAACACGTCTTGAGGCCTTTGAGATGAAAGGACTGACAAAAATTTTGCGTGTTTCGTGGACAGCAAAGATAACAAATGAGTGTGTTCTCAACAAAGCTGGAGTAAAGAGGGAACTGCTAGACACTGTCAAAGCGAGGATGCTAGCATACTATGGTCACAGCATGAGGAAACAAGGGAATTGCCTGGAGAATGAAATAACGCAGGGAACAATGCCAGGTGCACGCAGGCGAGGAAGACCACGCACGGCCTGTATAGACAACATCAAGTAGTGGACAGGACTCTCTGTGGAAGAGTCAATCAGAATGACAGAGGATAGAGATAAATAGAGAAAGTACGCCCGTGGTGTGGCCAACCCTCGGATCGATGAAGGCTAAGGAACAGAACATATAAAAAGTCCGTGGCGCCATCTGTTGAATGCAATGAAAACACGCAGCCGGCCGGGACGGATTATAGGCTTGGCCGGGCCGATTTTTGGGCCGTACGGCATCACTGTCGCGAAACGACTGTAAGCGAATAGCACTCCTACCAACTGTAGCTTCACCATTTCCGTTGGGCGTAAAATGGTGCAAGTGTCCTTTCACATCCACTCGCGGTTTGGAAGCCTGCAAGGCGTCAACGCAAATGATATTCATACGTAATTTGTGACAACGTTAACAACATTGTAACAGTCCAGTGGCCCTACACGCAAAAAAAATAAGAGCTGCGATCGCAGCTCTTGGAAAGTGCTGATGTACCTGCAGCTCGTAAAGGGCTACTTTCAGCATTGCAAGAGCTGAACGAAGAGCTGCGTCATCAGCTCTTTCCAAAGAGCTGTTTAAGAGCTGTTTAAGGGCTATGTCATACTGATAAGCGTACTCCATGCTGATGAAATGACTAATGACCGACACTCTGTTGAGCACAGACACCTTGCCAAATTCTACATTATAAAGTAATATTACGATGATAATATAGTAAGCATAGGCCTATGTGTATACCAATAGTCTCACGATGGACAGAACGATGAGGCAAATTGTCCGAAGTTGAGACTGCAACATATCGGTTTATATGGGTCTACAGGCCTGACGTTAGTCAGTCATTCCAATTTCAGTCAAAGGTGACAGCGTCTGTACTACTTTAGGCATCATGCTATGGCTTTCGCACAATTAAATCGTAAATCACGTTGAATAGTTTATGTCACTCTGATTAACAGTCTCCGTGACTCATATACTCTGAAATGCTGTCGACACGGGAAGAAAACACATGAGGACCAGAGGCTCTAATCAAATACTTGTAGTCTTGTACTTACTTATACTAATTCTTGTGTCGTAGGCCTATGTCGGGCTGATAAAGCTGTAAGCTTTAAATGTCCCACTCTGCAGGATCCAACCAGATCTTGAAGGAAATGTTCGACGAATGTAACGCATTATACGCGTGTGTCCGTCGGCGTAAAATACTAAACGTAAAAAATTAATACGTGAAGTTAGGTTACATTTCGTCTACGTTTTGTGAAACGTGAAATGCGTATGTTAATTTACGTGACGTTACGTTAAGGCGAAAGTAGCCTACTTATTTATGCGAGTTTCTTTTTCCGGTCTCTTTATAGAATTTAGCTCTGAGAAGTGTGAGTGTTTTTGAGAAGATTATTTTTTATCAGTTTTGATCAGCAAGAGTGAAAGTATCTTTGGAGGTAATCATGTCTTATCGTTGTTATGTATGTGGATATATCGTAGTAGGCGATGTTAGATGTTTGTTATATCACCTTAGGTCAGTGCATTTTATATGTGAACTGCGTGGGGTTACGCTGAAATGTGGCCAGGGTGATTGCGTGCGTACTTATAAGTCATTTAATTCTTTGGCACGCCATCTGCACGCTCACCACTCTTGCCATGATGCCGCGACAGGTATTCAGTCGAGTGATGTTGCAAATGATGATGATTTAGACATTGGAGACCTTGGAGAGACCAACGTTTTGGGGTTAGGTGATCCAGATTTGGAACCGGATGACCCATCCCACCATTTTGATAGTAGTCACGCCGCTGCAGCATTTGTAGCAAGCCTGATGTCCTCTTCTTCGGTAACTCAGCGAACTGTTCAGTCAGTTGTTGAACACACAAATGCTTTGGTTGGGAACATCGTTCAGAACATGACCCATGATGTGATAACTACACTGAGGTCTGCAAATGCTCTTAGCGATGTTGACATAGGAGGCTTACAGAACCGACTACAGCAACATGCAAGCCCATTTGACCTGGTAAACACACAGCATAAACGAACAACATTCTTTCGAAAGCAGTTTGGATTGGTGGAAGCTAAGAGTGTATTTCTTGGAAATCGTTACGAACAGTGCTTAGATGCTGCTAGTGGTTCAATGCGACAGGTTGTAAAACGCGAAACTTTCCAGTATGTACCCATTTTGCAGTTGATAGAGTTAATTTTAAGTGATGACAGCATTTTCAGGGAAACTGCTAAAGATCGTATATCGGTAGATGGTCTTATGTATGACTATTGTGATGGTTCTCTGTTCAGAAGTAATCCTTTATTTGCAGATGAGAAGTGTGCACTGCAGCTGTGTTTGTATTTTGATGAGTGTGAGGTTGTGAATCCTTTAGGTTCGCGGAGAGGCATTCACAAGATTGGTTTTATATACATGTCTTTGCGTAATGTGCCACCTGTGTTCAATTCTCGTTTGAACAACATTCACATTGTAGCTGCATTTAACAGTTTAGACATGTCAAAGTATGGTTTCGACAAGATACTCGCGCCTTTGGTGAGAGACATCAAACAGCTGGAGCAAGGGGTTGAATTGAAGTTGCGTAATGGTAAAATTGTGCGCAAGCGTGGTACTATTGTTCAGATTGCAGGAGACAATTTAGGTCTGAATCAACTGTGTGGTTTTGTTGAAAGTTTTTCGGCACGTCATTTTTGCAGGCTGTGTATGGCAGACAAAGATATTTGTGCTTTTGCTTGTACAGCTGATAGCTTAGAATTGCGTACAAGAGAACAGTATTCCCAGCAGCTAGAGAGACTGCAAGATGGCACACTCACCACTAAGGATTGTGGCATCAAAAGGACTTGTTTGTTAAATAACTTGGACTATTTTCATATTGCAGAGAATGTCACAGTTGATATTATGCATGACCTTTCAGAGGGAATTATTCCATGTGAGTTGAAACTGATGCTGTTCTCCTTCATATTTTGTAGGAATTATTTCTCCTTGGAGTTTTTAAATGCACGTATTGATAGTTTTGATTATGGTTACAGTGACAGGGGAAATAAACCGACCGCCATACGTGATGCAGAATTGCGAGACTTGCAGAAGAACACACTCAGTCAGAAAGCTGCCCAGATTATGTGTTTGTTTGTTATTCTTCCTTTTCTGATTGGTGATAAGGTACCTGAGAATGATGACATGTGGAAATTGTACCTGCTGTTGCATGACATTGTTGATATTGTTTTTGCGGATACATGTTCAGTTGGTGACAGCATTTATTTGAAGTGTAAGATTGAAGATCATCATTCTCTGTTTATGGCGCTGTTTCCTGACAGACGCATGCTACCGAAGCATCATATTTTGGTACACTATCCACAGGTGATGAGGAAAGTAGGCCCACTTTTGCGGTGCTCTAGTTTACGTTTTGAAGCAAAGCACAATGAGTCGAAGCGATTGTGTGGTGTTGTGTGTTGTTTTAAGGATATATGCAAGACTGTGGTTTACAGACACCAGCTAAACCAGTGTGTTAGGATTGCAGCAGGTAACAATGCATTGTATGAGGTCACGGTCGAGAAAGTCCAGGTTAACACAGTTAATGAGCTGGCTGAGGCAGACACCATTCTGTCATCAATTTCAGAGTTGCAGAGATTTGATGACATCTCACACAGCGATTATGTTGTTGTGTGCGGTACTGAGTACCGAAGTAACATGGTTATAGTTGTAGATGTGGGAGACGAACCAACATTTTGCAGAATTGTCAGGTGCTTGGTGTTCCCGGATAATAACGTGTACTTCCTGTGTCAGAACTTGCTCATCAAGCACTATGATAGCCATTTGCATGCTTATATTGTAGACAAAGGCACAGTTATGCAGGTTATTAACCACCGTTGCCTCAAGTACTACAAACCACAGTCTGTGCGACATATGTTTGATACCAGTCATGAATATGTTGTGTTTCCATAGGTTCATGATGGAGCGAGTGCAGTATGTGTGTAATGTATATGTAAGTGCTGTAGTACTGTAGCATGTGTGGTGTGTATTAGATTAGTGGTCAGGAGAGGTGTTTTTATTACTGTTGTTACGGTTCCGTCCGTCTGTCCGTCACACGCCGGTATTGTGTCAAAACGATGGCACATAGCACAATGCAGTTTGCACTGTCAGATAGCAGAATACCGCGAATTCGCTTCCACTGTATATTATAAAACAGATGCACACGTGAAATGCATGAATACTGCACCGCAATGATTATTATTACCGCGCGACACAGCTATGCTAGCATGGTCTTGGGAGTCGTAATGTTGTCTGTCCGTCTGTCACACGCGTGCTTTGTGACTAATCCAAAGAACCTACCGGCGACATTTTAATTCCACGTTTTAATTACAGCAAACATGCAGTCAGAAACGGGCTTTCCAAGTGGCCATCAATTAAAGTCCTACATCGCCAAGTCCTGCCTGAAATTGGCGGCGCGCAGTCCTGTCAGCGGATGCTGGCCTTCTTGTTATGACTAGTTATTAACATGTAATTGATGTGCCAGTTCTAACCTTTTCATGAGCTGTGTATTTGTGTGTTAGTCAACGTGCCTTTGATGTACACTGTATAAGAACTTACGATGCTGCAGTCAGGTTTTGCACTGTTGTAGTAGCTGCTTACAAGCGCAATGTTGGTGAAGATCTGTTCAAGTGCAAGGAAGCGGTTTGTGATTGTCGCCAAATCTCGGGAAGGCTTCCTAGACAAAGGTGACTTACTACATACTGGCAATTTAGTATGATGTTATAGTTACTGAAACCGGGACCACTGTTTTCATTAGAAGATGTGCGTCAGGTCACTGTTACATATTGAGTCCTGACATTTATTGGAATTTTCACAACATCTATTGTGTATTTTTGGGCGACCGTTTGTAAAACGGTTCACCCTATGCTATCGGACCGTTGTCTGTTCTGTCTGTCCTGTCTATCTGTCTGTCTGTCTGTGAAGTTGGTGTATTGTGGCCAAACGCTAGGACGGATTAAGATGAAACTTGGCGTGCAGGTAGGCCTCGGCCCCTGGCCATGTGTTAGATGAGGACCCTGGCCGCCTCCCTCAAAGAGGCATGCACAGCCCCCAATTTTTGGCCCATATCTGTTGTGGCCAAATGGCTGGTTGGATTAAGATGCCACTTGGTACGGAGGTAAACCTTGGCCCAGGCGACGTTATGTTAGATGGGGTCGCAGTCCCCCCTAAAAGGGGCACAGCCCCCCAGTTTTTGGTCCATGTCAAATTGTGGCCAAACGGCTGGATGGATGAAGACGCCACTTGGTACGGAAGTAAACCTCAGCCCAGGCCATTCATTGTGTTAGATAGGACCCAGCTTCCCTGTGAAAGGGGCACAGTAGCCCCCTCTTTTCGGCCAATGTCTATTGTGGCCACGGTCGCCCATCTCAGCTACTGCTGACCTCTTGTTTACACTGCATATGCGTTGTGTTATTGTAACATTGTGAGATGGATCGGGTGGGATCGAAGCCTGACCTAAATGACCTGCACCTGTTGCTGGAGTCATTTGACTTGTAAAACTGCTAGTGGCAGCCAAGAGGTTAGCTGTGAAGACCATCCCCGGTATGACCTAGGCTATAATGAATTGAGTGTGAGTTAAAGCATAATCAGCATATGAACTAAAATGTTTGACAGTCACACAAATGCTGGGACTACAAGGAGAATTTCGATGTGTCCTTGAAGAAGATGGCAGTGAGATCGTCGATGAAGTTCTGTCTGCCATATTTGAAGACAACGAAAAAGTTGGTGTCATCATGGTTTTGAGTGCCGGTGAAGAATGGACACCAGGTGTGTATACTGCATGCATGCAAGTTTGAGATGATTAGATTTTATAACAAGAAAGGCTGTAGTCGTCGGTTAAGCGATCAACAGCATTTGGAGGAGTTAGGAGTATATGACTCCGTTACAGTGGATTCCTCTGGAAATCTTGGCTCCAAGTGACCTACCCTCACCTGATAGCAGCGAGTCTTGACATGTTTTGCCTTGTAGTGCCTCAGCGGTAAAAGCTAGCGAAAAAAGTTCAATCATGACGAATAGGAAGTCGTTCATGGGCTTTCCAACAAGCTATAGATGAAGGGCGTACAGTAACCCTACGTCTGTTGTTTGCACTCTACTTCCGGTTTCTTGTTTTATTCCTATTCCGCAGGTGGCAGGACCATCTGTGTTATATATTAAATTAACCTGTACTTGGTTTAAAATAGGTCATTTTGATTTGTTGTGTCTGTGTTATTGTGCAATTTTAGTATTTAATAAACGGAATACCGCGAATTCGCTTCCATTGTATATAGTAAAAACAGATGCATGCGTGAAATGCAATTACACTGTACGTAAATGTTTATTATTACCGTGCGACGCAGCTATGCTAGCGCGGTCTTGGGAGTCGTAACTTGGTGGAAACTGTCACCGCGAGGTGCGCATCACGTGACACACTTTCTAGGTCAGTAGGTCAACTAGAGCGGAAGTAGAAATATGGTGGACATTCAGCGTATCCAATGCAAAAATCATCACAAAACGTCCTCTTATCGCTGAAATAGCGTGCCCTATAAGGAAATCGGGATCAAGGAATCGAATGGTGATGTCAGAACTTTAACCGGTAGTTCATAAGTGGGCATTCCTGCGCATGCGCAGTGAAAATATGGCTAAAAATTGCCCTAAATGCTGTCAGATTGCCAAAATTTGAACCAGTTAACGGGATATCGTGGTCATATTGTGTAAAAAAAGTGTAACGGGGTCGTTTTCGAGATTTGTGGCATTATCAACCACGTCGACCACAGTGTCTAAATTACGTAGCGATTTGTCGACTTGTAGCTGCTGACAGTTCGTCCGTGATGGCTGGTGCATCTCAAGGCCCAAGTACATCTTGCAACTCAAATCCACCTCTTCCAACACTGCAGCAGAACTGTAGCACATCCGGATCTCAGCAGGCAGGAAACGCGACAGTCAGCAGATCGGTAATACACTGTTGCAATGTCCTTATTACCTCCACCAATGTAGTTGGATGGAGATTACGTTTTAGTTACAGTTTGTATGTTTCTTTTGTGTTTTAGTGAGCAGCCTGGAAGCCACAGTTCAAAGGGAAAGTTAGTGTTGTTGATGCTTCAGGCAAACAGGGGGATACATCACCCAGATGTGCAATTAATATCGCTTGTGTATACGACCAACCTTGTGGGATGAATCTTTTTTGGTGTGTGGAAAATGTCGATTTGTTTGTTTTGTCACAATACACCTGTCTGACAGATGGACAGAATTCGATGGCTACGACCTGGGCCGAGGCCAACATCCGTACCAAGTGGCATCTGGATCCATCCAGCCATTTGGCCACAACAGACATGGGCAGAAAATTGGCGGGGGAAGGGGAGCTGGGTCCCCATCTAACACAGTGTGGCTAAGGCCGAGGCCTACCTGCATGCCAAGTTTCATCTTGATTCGTCCAACCGTTTGGCCACAATACACCAATGTTACAGTCAGACAGCACAGACAGGACATTGGTCTGATAGCATAGGGCGAATCGTTTTACAAGCGGTCGCCCAAAAACTAAAACTAATTGTCTGACTGAAACTAGACTATAACTGAAATGTCACTATTCTATGCCATAGATACATGAACTTTGTTTGTTGTCATGTACTTTGTGTATTTTAGTTTCAGGATATCCGTGCCATTTTGGGTAAAAATCCAAAGGGTCAGAAGGTACTGGAAGAATATGACAAGTACCGGACGTTGTGTTCTGAGTCACGTCAAACACTCGTCAAAATAGCCGTTGCCCAGCTGGTTGAAGAATGTGGCCCGTAAGTGAACTCACTGCATATACATGTAAAGTAAACCCATGATTTGGTGCATTAAAGTATCCTCAATATCTGGAAAATAAGAGTTGCGCTCCGTTGTCAATTAGTTTGTTCATTTCCTGTACATTCACTGTGTTTAGGTTTAAGTCGCCGTCTTGGTATCAAGAGCTGGGGTCTTGGTCTTGGTCTTGAACTGTTTGGTCTTGGCCTCGACTCCCTGGCCACATCTGATCAGTGATGTTGGTCTGGACTGGAGTTACTGGGGAAATATTATCCCACTCCACCCATTTCACTGTGCATAACTTTCTGTTATTTTTGTCTTCCTTTTTTGTACTGTATATGTGTCTAGTATTGTAACAGAGTGAGATGGGCCTGATGGGATCGAAGCCTGATTCCAACGACCTGATCTTATGAACGTGGAAATGTGTTCTGTCTTAGGTACCCGACGAAGGAGAAGAAGGAACAACTTGCTTCGGCAATTGTTGTTTCATTACCAGGATTAAAGGCTGCAGCAGGAGTTACAGGATATGTAAGTTTTGCCTGATTTGCCTTTGCAATATCAACTAGATGGCTTATTGTGGAATGCCCACAATACAGTACTCGTCTCGAAGCGCTTGGCTATCCGTGCGACTGCCTAATCGGGCGTGTCCAAAGATAACAAGTGGTCTGAGCAAGTTGACATAAGGTGCATCGCCGCTGTCGACAGATGGTTCGATGTTATTTGACAGGTGACGGCAACGTGTCCTCCCGTAAGGGCACACTGGCGCCACCTGGCGAATACGATTGAACTTGTGCATCCTTCGGCCCACTGGAGTCCTCAACTGAAACGGCAAAATGGATCGGTTCAGCCGTTTTTGCACAGCTTACGGCAGAAAGTCCCTATACTCTACAATGGGCGGCCCTCCATCAGCAGTACCCCTTCCCATGTGGGATCTGGACCTCCCATATAGCATGATGCTTTCGGCCCATGCCAGCCCACAACGCAAACGGCACGTCGATCAGTTGAGCTGTGTTTCCACAGATGACCGCAGAGTGTCCCTATACTTCATAGTGGTTTGCCTGTTTCCTGGACCTCATGTAATACGTGGTTCATTGGGCACACCGGAGTCTAAAGCCACACAGTCGTTTCATTTTAGTACGAACAGTTTCGCCACTATTAAGTCGCTGTCTGTACGTTTACAACAGGCATTGTTTTTTGTTTTATAGGAGCACTTCTTCTCCGAGTCCAACGGACAGACCGGCTACATACAGGAGCGTCTCAAACGTGTCAGGAGGTCATTGCCAGCTGAAAATCATCAGAGACCGCACAAGAAACAGCCAAAGCAACCGGCTCAAAGTGATAATGGTAAAAAAAACTGAACTGCAAGAAAAATGTAGGCAAAAGATTCCAGTCTATAGCATTATATGATTCATGATCATGGACGCCCACTTCTCTCCTAACTTTCATTGAAAATACCCCACCCCATCTTTCCCCTATTCAAGCTTTGCGACAGTG
>Ga0209259_1000493_pt1 | contig 11824 bp, 7 predicted proteins | sample WorMetGr2BELIZE1_FD_187417 | JGI IMG/M metagenome (GOLD analysis project Ga0209259, IMG submission 187417) | Marine gutless worms symbiont microbial communities from Max Planck institute for Marine Microbiology, Germany - Inanidrilus... ...
AACCAGCGAAACCGCCAACCAAAGCCAAAAACCGCCGCAGCATCTGCCAGTGGCGGCGAATAAACGTCCGCTCTTAATAGAAGCGGACGCCCAAAACACTCTTTCGGACGAGTTTATCAACGATATCGGGGGTTGGGCGAAGAGGGCTGGATCTTCAAATCCCGTCCGCTTGCGAAACCAAGGCAGGCCCTAAATGCGCCGACGAGTATCCAGGGCGGTCCGTATCTCGGGAATACCCCAGGAACGGCATTCCCTAGCATTAAGGTGACAGTTTACTTCTTTCCGTAGGCCGCATAACAGGCCCTTTCCTTTCCGGAAAAACAGAAGAGGAAACCGTCACCGGATTTCCAACGACCCGTGCGCCTGTCAGGCCGCCACCGTCACAGTCCGCTCGATCTCCTCGCCATGCTCGGCCTTCGCCTTGCCGAGGTCGTGATTGACCTGCAGGGTCAGCCAGAACTCCGGGCCCGTTCCGAAATACCGACCCAAACGCAGGGCGGTCTCGGGCGTCACCGAGCGTCGCTCGTTGAGGATTTCCGTAATGCGGTTGGCTGGCACGCGGATTTCGATCGCCAGCCTGTTCGCCGACAGGCCGCGCGCTTGAAGTTCATCGCGCAGGAGCTTGCCGGGATGTTTCGGGACTCTCATGTCACGTTGTCCTTTCAATGGTAATCGACGATCTCGACGGCATCGAAACCGGCCGCCGTCGGTTTGAAGATGATCCGCCAGGGGCCATTGACGTCGATCGCCCAAAAGCCCTTCAAGTTGCCTTTCAGCTTGTGGAGCCTGAGGCTTTTCAGGGGGGCCAGGTTGTCGATGGAGAGCGCGGCTTGCAAATCGTCCATTCGATCCGCCGCCTTTTCACCGTCCAGCCTGCGAAAACCCTTCGGCGCCCCTGTTTCATGGACGCGGCGCGTCTTCGCGTTGGCGCAACCCTTGATCATACGTTATGCATACGATGTTTAGCGTAGTATGTCCATCAATATGAACCTCACCCGCTGCCGCTTCTCGTTTGGCGAAAACAGAAAACGGAATCTCTCACCCTATTCTCCGTTTCGAAACGCCCCCTTGCAGGAAGGGCGGCCCGCTCCAGATAATAGTCACGGGTCGCCGCCGGGGCGGCTTCGATTGACGGGGGGATCACGACCATGGCCTGGCAGCAGAGCGCCGTTATCCATTGGCTGTTCCACGAAGGCCGGCTGACCGCCGACCCCAGGGTGTTCGTCGAAAACCTGGGACGCCGCCTGGTCGAGGCCGGGGCGCCGCTGTGGCGGTTGCGCATCGGGTGTCGTACCATCCACCCGCAGATCGCCGCTTGGTCGCTGGTCTGGGCGACGGATACGCCGCAGGTCACGGACCGCATCGCCGGGCACGGTTATAAAGACAACGACACCTACATCGGCAGCCCCATGCAGCACGTGGTCGAGACGGAAACGCTCTTCCGCCGCCGCCTCGAAAATCTCGAAGAGGACCGGGACCACCGGCTACTGTTCGAGCTCGCCGCCGACGGCGCCACCGATTACCTGGCCCTGCCCCTGATCTTTTCCGACCGAACGGTTGGCACCATGATCGTCGCCTCGCAAGCGGAGGCCGGCTTCGACGATGCGGACGTCGCCGCTTTCGAGGGACTGGTCCCCTTCGTCGCGCCGATCTTCGAGGTGCTGGCCGCCCGCAAATTGGCGCGCACGCTATTGGACACCTACGTCGGGCCGCGCACCGGCGAGCGGGTGCTGTCGGGCCAGATCAAGCGCGGCGACGGCGAGATCATCCATGCCGCCATCTGGTTCAGCGATCTCCGCGATTTCACGCCGCTGACCGAGAGCCTGGAGCCGCAGGATCTGCTGGCCATGCTCAACGCCTATTTCGAGGCCGTCGCCGCGGCGGTCACGGCGAGGGGCGGTGAGATTCTCAGGTTCATCGGCGATGCCATGCTCATCGTCTTCCCGGTCGGCTCCGACGGCTCCCAGGAAGACGCCTGCACGGCCGCCGTCGAAGCGGCGCGGGACGCCATCAACGCGCTGGCCGCACTGAACATGCGGCGCAAACGCTCGGGCCAGCCGGAGATCCGCTTCGGCGTCGGGCTGCACCTGGGCGAGGTCATCTACGGCAACGTCGGCGCGCCCGACCGCCTCGACTTCACGGTCATGGGCCCGGCCGTCAACCGCACGGCACGCCTCGAGGGCCTGACCAAGACCCTGGGCTACGGCCTGATCCTGTCGGACGAGTTTGCGGCGCGGCTCGATGAGGAGACGGAGAGTTTGGGTTTCCACGCGCTCAAGGGGGTGGCCGACGAGCAGGAGGTGTTTGCGTTGGGGGAACTGCGATGACGAACCACCTGAACCTGTTCGTTACTATATTGCCCATCCGTCACCCCCGCGAAAGCGGGGGTCCAGGCAATCGGATACCGGCGGCACTATCGATACCGGCTGGATTCCCGCGTTCGCGGGAATGACGGTCTTCGTCTATAAAGGTGACAGGTCCCCATTTTCCGAAGCCCGCGGAACACGCCCGGTAAAGAGTGGACCCCTGGCAAGGGAATGGCGCCGATCGCGAGCCACGGGATTTCCACCGATCGTCCCCCCAAATCCCCGTTAATACGCCGTAACATCCGTCGCATAGCCCGTTCACCAAATGACCGGCCTGCTCCGCTATAATATTCAGATGCGTTGGGCTGGGACGGTTTCGGTCGTGATCGGACTGGAATGACCCGGTGGCAAGGGCCCCGGGGAATTCGACGACGTTACGGAACCCTCTCGGCAGCGACAGCTCGGGGGATCGGCCATATTCAACCTTCTTAGATATTTCCTGGTCACCAGCGCCGTTGCCGTCGTCGTCATCGGCGCGATTCTTGTCGTCCTTTACCAGGAGAACGCCAAGCGCGAGTTGGTGACCATGGCCGAAAGCCATAACGTCGCCCTGGTCAAGCTGCTCGCCAACTCCATCTGGCCGCGACACGGCGCCTACGTGGCGAGCGCCTCGACGCGCGACGTCGAAAGCCTGCGAACGACGCCCGAGCGCCGGGACATCCATGAGGAACTGATGTCGCTGTCCCGGGGCTTGGCGATCCTCAAGGTCAAGATCTACGATACCGACGGGCTGACCGTCTATTCCTCGGACGTCCGCCAGATCGGCGAGGACAAAAAAGGTAATCAGGGCTTTTCGAGCGCAAAGCGCGGCATACCGGCGAGCAAGCTCGGGTTCCGCGCAATGTTTTCGGCCTACTCCGGCGAACTTTTCGAACGCGATGTGGTCGAAACCTACGTGCCGGTCGGAGGCGCCGACGGCGGCCCGAGCGGCGTTTTTGAGATCTACACCGACGTCACGCCGACGATGCAGGAGATCGAGCGGACGACGATCTTCCTGTTGATCACGCTGATCCTGATCTTCTCGGTCCTCTACGGATTGCTCTATCTGATCGTCCGCCATGCCAACCGGATCATGGCCGGCCAATACCAACGGCTGCAGCACCAGCAGGAGCAGCTCAGCGCCAAGAACGCGGAACTGGACCGCGAAATCGAAGAGAGAAAGAAGACGGAAGAGGCCCTCGTTCAAGCCCGCAAGATGGAGGCGCTGGGAACGATGGCCGGCGGCATCGCCCACAACCTGAACAACCTTCTGCTGCCGATCCTGTCACTGGGCAAGCTGACCTATGAACAATTGCCGAAATCGAGCCATCACCGGGAGCGGCTTGACCGGATCGTCGGCGCCGGCCAAAGCGCGCGGGACGTCGTCGCCGGGATGCTCACCTTCGCGCGCTCCGAACCGCCGGAGCGGGTCGACGCCGACGTCTACGAGATCGTCCGGCGCGCCATGGACCTGATCTCGGTGTCCGTTCCATCGGCCATCCGCACCAACGTCGACCTCGACCCCGATACCGGGATCGTCAGCGTCGACAGCACCCAACTGCAGACGGTCCTGATCAACCTGGCATCCAACGCCATCGACGCCATGGGCCGAGGGCCGGGCGAATTCACCGTAGCCCTCGGCCCGGTCCATATCGAAGGCGGGGAAGCCGGCAGGGAAGCCGGCGGGGAAGCCGACGGGGAAGCCGGTGGGGAAGCCGGTGGGGAAGCCGGCGACCAGCCCGGCCTGGCACCCGGGTCCTACGCCAAACTGGTCGTCTCCGACACCGGTATCGGAATGGACGCCAAGACCATTACCCGTGCTTTCGATCCGTTTTTCACGACCAAGGAAGTCGGCAGGGGAACGGGTTTGGGGTTGGCCTCGGCGCACGGCATCGTCTCCGGTCACGGCATCGTCTCCGGTCACGGCGGCGTCATCCATGTGACCAGCGAACCGGGCGTCGGAACGACGGCGACGGTTTTCCTGCCGATCATCGGGGCGGACGCCGACCGGTATTCACCGCCACCGGCGCCAGAGACCGGCGGACCGTCACGGCCCGACCAAAACACGGCCAGCAATTGAGACCCGGACCCCTGTGACATGGCGCGAATCCTGATAATCGACGACGACGAAAACGCCCGCTATGCGGTGCGCGCGATCCTCGAAAACGCGGGACACGAGGTATCCGAGGCCGAGAACGGCGCCGTCGGCCTGAGAATGCAGGCGGCGCATCGGATCGACTTGGTCATATCCGACGTCATCATGCCGGAGCAGGATGGGATCGAGACGGTTCTGCAGCTGTCGAAGGACTATCCGAGCCTACCGGTGATCGTCATTTCCGGCGGCGGTGCGGACCGTTTCCTCGGCTACCTGGAGACGGCCGAGGCTCTTGGTGCCACCCGCATCCTGGCCAAGCCGTTTCTGCCCGCCGACCTGCTCGGCCACGTCGAGGCCTGCATCGGATAACGGCGGCGGCCGGTCCCCCCCTACTCCAACTCCCGCACCAGCCGGAACCCGGTGTCGTCGCTGCTCCGCGTCGGGAAGTCGCGCCAGCGGTTGGCCGAGCGCATTTCCTTTGGTGGGAAGCTCCAGGCGCCGCCGCGGATGATGCGCTTGCCGCAACCCTCCTTGTTGAGCGCCGTACCGTCGGTGGGGAAGTCTTCCGCCTTGTCGTGCCAGCAGTCTGCGACCCATTGCCAGACGTTGCCGGCCATATCGTAGAGCCCGAAGGGGTTGGCCGGGAAGCGGCCGGTGGCGCGGCTCAGCCAATTGGCGTAGGTGACGGCGTCCTCCCAGGAGACGTTGACCACCGGCCTATCGGCGCGGCCCCAGCCCTGGTCGTCTGGGTTGGGGCGGCCGAAGCTGTCGGCGAAGCGGTCGTATTCGGCAAAGGTCACCGGGAACAGGCCGATGGCGAAGGGTTTGGGGATGTCGATGTTGGCGAGCGGCTTTTCGTCACCGTCGCCGTCGCCGGCATGGTCGCCCCGTTGGTAACTCCCCTTGTTGATGACCACCATCTGCGGGCCCGGCGTCTCGTCGTCGAACTGGTCGACGATGACCCTGACCGGTTTGCCGCCGGGGTGCGCTGCCTGACGAATAGCGGCAGCGTCCGACGCGCCGCGGCCCAGCGCATTGAGGGCCAGCGACCCGAGAGCGGCGGCCGGCAGGTCCAATTCCTGGCCGTAGCGGGTGCGGATCAAGATCGATGAATTGAAGAGGTCGCCGCGGATGACGGTGCCGCCGCCGCGCGAGCGGACCTGGACCAGGGCCTGCGATCCCTCTTCCACGGTGTCCACATCCATGAACCCAATGTCGGCGCGGCCGAGTTGGTGGAGACCGCCCTCGGATCGGACGATGAAGCCGTCGCTGAGGACCCGCCCGCGGAACCGGTCGCCGCCCTTGAGCGTGATGACGTCGCGGCTCGCCGGCAGGGCCGGGCGCAATCTCGGACGGTGGAACTGGATGCGGTCGATGTCGGCGACGCCGACCGGCAGCGAGGCGCCGAGGACGCCCCTGAGCACGAAGAGCGAGCGCTCGCGCAAGCGCCCGCTGAAGCGTTCACCGTCAGCGGAGATCAGGATGTCGGTTTTGTCCGGCCCGCGGCCGAAATAGACGTTCGAAACCATGCCGTAGGCGATGGCGATGGCGCCATAGGCGGTGTCGATGGTGAAGGTCTCCTGGGCCACGGTGCCGACGTGGAAATCACCGTTCCTGAGGACCACGACGTCCGAGGTGACGGCGGCGCGGATCGGTCCGGCGCACAGGCAAAGGCCGATCCATACGGCAATCATGATAGAATGGCGAAAGGCGGCCAGCATGGCGGTTCCGACGCTTGCGTTGGGCGACAGTTCTTACGATTTTATCGAAAGTGGCGTAGCGGGAACCTTACCAAAGTCAAGTCACCGGCAATCTCCCGGGTTTATAGGGAAAACGGCGCGAACCCGGGGCCGGGCGAAAGGTGAGAATTCCATTGTCAGGCACGCCGGCGTCGAATAAACCAACGGCAGGCATAATATATTCGGTTTTTGTAAAATATAATACGGGCCGGGAACGAGGAGGAGACCGGCCGCATGGGTGATCGAACGACATGGCCAATCTGAAATTCGGAATCTCTTTCATCGACCTCTACCGGCGTCCGGGCATGGAACGCCTGGACGGCGTATTCCTGGACTACCTCGCCGGGAGGGACGGGGCGCTGGCCGAACGGTTGACGGCGGCGCGCGCCGCCCCCGATGAGCTGACGGCGTTGGACGAATCGGAGCTGCTGATCGAACTGGCGCCGACACTCGAGGCGTTCATCGCCGAACTGTTCGGCATCGAGGACGAGGTCGCCAAGCCCGCCCAGGCACACCGGGACCTGGACGTGCTGTTCGAGACCAAGCGAAATTTCGTGCAGCGCCAGGCCCTGAAGAAGATCAAGCCGGACGAGGCCCAGGCCATCGACGGTGCCGCCGTCGGCGCCGAACTCGAGGCCCTGGTCGGCAAGGCGCTCGACGAACGCGCCTTGGCCGAGGCCATATCGGCCTGGCAGGACGACGCCGAGGGCAACGCCGAGGCGCTCGACAAGGCCGCCGCCTACTGCGCCTGGGCGGCGCTGACGGCGGAAGGCCGAAAAAAACATGCGGGCGGCGTTCTCTTCAAGGCGCCAGCCAAGCTCCATGCGGAAGACCTGATCCCGTCCATGGAACGGGTCGAATACGAGGGCGTCGAGTGCATCGTCGGCGACACGGAGCACCGCCGGTTCCGCGATGCCTTTCACCTCTCCGACCGCGGCACCGACCTGACCGGCGCCCTGGATCAGGCCAACTACTGCATCTGGTGCCACAAGCAGGGCAAGGACTCGTGCTCCAAGGGCCTGCGCGAGAAACAACCCAAGGGCTCCGACGCCCCGGCGCCCTTCCGCGACAGCGCCTTCGGGGTCAAGCTCGCCGGCTGCCCGTTGGTCGAGAAGGTCTCCGAATTCCAGAAACTGAAGGCCGACGGATTCGAGATCGGCGCCGCCGCCATGATCCTGGTCGACAACCCCATGGCCGTGGCCACCGGGCACCGCATCTGCAACGACTGCATGAAGGCCTGTGTCTACCAGCGCCAGGAACCGGTCAATGTGCCCGAGGTCGAAACGCGGACCATCAAGGACCTGATCCTGTTGCCCTGGGGCTTCGAGATCTATTCCCTGCTGACCCGTTGGAATCCCCTCAACCTGCGCCGCCCGCTACCCCGCGAGGCGACCGGCCGGCGCATCCTGGTCGCCGGCATGGGCCCGGCCGGTTTCACCCTCGCCCATCACCTGCTCAACGACGGACACACGGTGGTCGGTGTCGACGGCCTCAAGATCGAGCCCCTGGAGCCGGCCCTCTCCGGCGTCGACCCCGGCGGCACGAAACGGCCCTTCGAGCCGGTGCGCGACCTTCTCGACTACCAGGAATCGTTGGACAACCGGGTCATGGCCGGGTTCGGCGGGGTCGCCGAATACGGCATCACCGTGCGCTGGAACAAGAACTTCCTGAAACTCGTACGCTCGCTCCTGGAGCGGCGCACGCGCTTCGCACTGTTCGGCGGCATCCGTTTCGGCGGCACCATCACTTTGGACGACGCCTGGGAGATGGGTTTCGACCACGTGGCGCTGGCCTTGGGTGCCGGACGGCCGACCATCCTCGACATCCCCAACGGACTGGCCCGCGGCGTGCGCACGGCATCCGATTTCCTGATGGGCCTGCAGCTGACGGGGGCGGCCAAGACCAACACGCTGGCCAACCTGCAGGTCAAGCTGCCGGCGGTGGTCATTGGCGGCGGGCTGACCGCCATCGACACGGCGACGGAGGCCATGGCCTATTACCCGCGCCAAGTCGAGAAGTTCCTGAACCGCTTCGAGACCCTGGCCGCCGAACACGGGGAAGAGGCAGTGGCCCGTTTCTGGTCGCCGTCCGAGCGTGAAGTGGCCGACGAATTCCTGGCCCACGCTCGGGCCATCCGCGCCGAAAAGGAACGGGCCCAACGCGAAGGCCGCCCGCCGCGGATCGCCGAACTCCTCAACGAATGGGGTGGCGTGACCATCGCCTATCGCAAACGCCTGATCGACAGCCCCGCCTATACGCTCAACCACGAGGAAGTGGAAAAGGCTTTCGAGGAAGGCATCCGCTTCGCCGAGGGCTTGACCCCTATCGCCATCGAGACCAACGACGAGAACCGCGCCTGCGCCGTCCACCTGATGAAGAAGGAACGGCTCGAAGACGGCTCCTGGCAGGATGCCGCCGAGGTCACGCTGCCGGTGAAGAACGTCTTCGTCGCCGCCGGCACCCAGCCGAACACGGTTCTGGCCCGCGAGGACCCGGCGCATTTCGGCCTCGACGGCAAATACTTCCAGGCCTTCGACGAGGACGGCAACGCGGTGACGCCCGAGCGCGGCATGGCCAAACCAGACGAGGCCCGGGTCCTGGTCCACAGGAACGACGACGGTCGTTTCGTCAGTTTCTTCGGTGACCTGCATCCCAGTTACTCGGGTAATGTGGTCAAGGCCATGGCCAGCGCCAACCAGGGCCACCCGGTGGTGACCCGGATCCTCGACAAGCTGCCGGCCGCCAGCCCCAGCAAGGAGGACGATGACGCCTTCTTCGCCAAGCTGAACTGGGAGTTGCGGCCGATCGTCAAGGAGATCAACCGCCTGACTCCGACGATCCTGGAGGTCGTCCTGCAGGCACCGCAGGCGGCCCGGCGGTTCCGGCCCGGCCAGTTCTACCGCCTGCAGAACTTCGAGACCCTGGCTCCATCCGTCGACGGCACCCGCCTCGCCATGGAGGGCCTTGCGCTGACCGGCGCCTCGGTCGATCTCGACAAGGGTCTGATTTCGGTGATCGTCCTCGAGATGGGCGGCTCCAGCAACCTCTGCGGCCTCTTGGAACCCGGTGAACCGATCGTCCTCATGGGCCCGACCGGCATGCCGACGGAAATCGAGGCCGGCGAGACCGTGTTGCTGGCCGGTGGCGGTCTCGGCAACGCGGTGCTGTTCTCAATCGGCCAGGCCTTCCGGCAGGCCGGCAGCCGGGTGCTTTATTTTGCCGGTTACAAGGGCATGGGAGACCGTTACAAGCTCGAAGAGATCGAGGCGGCCTCCGATGTGACGGTCTGGTGTTGCGACGAAGCGCCCGGCTTCGAGACGGACCGCGACCAGGACCGCACCTATGTTGGCAACATCGTCAACGCCATGAAGGCCTATGCGACCGGTGAATTGGGTGAAACGGAGATCCCGCTCTCGGAGGTTGACCGCATCATCGTCATTGGCTCCAGCGGCATGATGGCGGCCGTCGCCCACGCCCGGCACGACGTCCTCGAGGCCTACCTGAAGCCCCACCATTTCGCCATCGGCTCGATCAACTCGCCGATGCAGTGCATGCTCAAGGAGATTTGCGCCCAGTGCCTGCAGCCGGTGGTCGATCCGGAGACCGGCGAACGCTCCTACGTGTTCTCGTGTTTCAACCAGGACCAGCCCCTTGATCACGTAGACTGGGACGGGCTCGACGACCGCCTGCGTCAGAACGTGGTTCAAGAGAAACTGACCTCGCAGTGGATCGCCCGGTGCGTGGAGGCCGAGCGCCAGGCGCGCTGAGCAATCGCACGGCCCGACAAAGGCGGCGCTGGATTGGACAGATTTGGCGATTTCGCGCAGACTCCGCCCATGGAGCGAACGACAGCGAAAACGAGAGAGCGCGATGATCCGATCGCGCCTGAAGCGGCAGCCGGCACGGGGGCGGGATGGCGTGAACGCACGCCGCACTGGAGTTGGCGCCTGAACTATCTGTGGGTCGCCGCCGTGACCGTCCTGGTGGCGCCTTTCTTCCTCTACTATTTCCATGGACTGGTGCGCGACTTGCTGAGCACCGAGTTGGTAACGCACAGCCGGCATACCCTCGAACTCTACGTGTCCGGTCTCGAGGGCACGTTGGCCAAGTATCAACCCTTGCCGACGCTCCATTCCCTGCATCCGGCCGTCGCCGACCTCTTGGAAAACCCGACCGACCCGGCCCGCGTCGCCAACGTCAATCGCCTGCTCGAGTGGAAGAACGAACTGTCGGGCGCCGCCGATACCTATGTCATGGACATGGACGGCAAGACTCTCGCCGCCAGCAACTGGCGCCGACCGTTGTCATTCGTCGGTCGCTCCTTCCACTTCCGACCCTACTTCCAGGAAGCCCGTGAAGGCCGCCTCGGCCGGTTTTACGCGCTGGGCACTACGTCGAAACGCCGCGGCTACTACTTCGCCGCGCCGGTGAGAAACAGCAAAGAGGTGATCGCGGGCGTCCTTGTCGTCAAGGTCGATGTGACGGCGGCGGAAAGAGACTGGGGCGCCAAGAACCACGAGGTCATGGTCACTGACAGAGGCAGTGTCGTCTTCATGTCGAGCCGCGACGACTGGCTGTATCATGCCATCCGGGAACCGACGCCCGAGTTCCTGGCCGATCTCGGCCAAACCCGGCGTTATGTCGACAAACGGATCGAACGTCTGCCGATCACGACTTTCGAAGCCCCAGCCGCATGGAAGACGGGTTTCCGGATCGGTTCGGCGAAACGGAAGTCCTATTTCGCACTGTCCCATGACATGCCGGAGACCGGCTGGACCGTGTGGCTTCTGGCCGAAGCGGGTCCGCTCGAAGCCAACGCGACGGCGTATACGGCGGCCGTGGCCACGGCCCTGTTGCTGATCGGCGCCTTTGCCATCGGCTTGTTCGAGAGACGACACAACCTGTTGAGAACACTCGCCATTCAGCGCCGAGCCCGGCGGGCCCTCGAACTGTCCGCGGAAGAACTCGAACGCCGCGTCGAAGAGCGGACGGCGGACCTGAAACGGACCCAGAACGAACTGGTGCAAGCGGCGAAGATGGCGGCGCTGGGTGAGATGTCGGCCGGCATCAGCCACGAGCTCAATCAACCGCTGACGGCGGTCCGCTCCTATACGGACAATGCGCGCAAGTTCCTCGACCAAAGAAACTTCCAGAAAGTCGACGAGAACCTGGGCCTGATCACCGACCTTTCGGCCCGCATGGGCGACATCATCCGGCTGTTGAAGGTTTTCGCGCGCCAGACCTCCGACGAACTGGACGCCGTGTCCCTGCAGACGGTGATCAACGACACCCTGAAGCTGATGAACGTGCGGTTCGAGCGCGAGGTCATCACCTTGACCTCGGACATCCCGGCCGAGCCTCTAACCGTTTCCGCCAACGCGGTACGCCTCCAGCAGGTCCTCATCAACCTGCTGTCCAACGCCATCGATGCCCTCTCCGCTCAGGACGACCGTCGTATCCATATGGGCGTCTCGGCGGACGGGAACGGTGATCTCGTGACCGTCTCGGTGGGCGACAACGGTCCGGGCATTCCGGACCCCATCCGCGATCGTATCTTCAACCCGTTCTTCACGACCAAGGCGATGGGCCAGGGCCTGGGATTGGGTCTGTCGATCTCCTACGGCATCATTCAGGAGTTCGGCAGC
>Ga0209259_1000494_pt1 | contig 11808 bp, 12 predicted proteins | sample WorMetGr2BELIZE1_FD_187417 | JGI IMG/M metagenome (GOLD analysis project Ga0209259, IMG submission 187417) | Marine gutless worms symbiont microbial communities from Max Planck institute for Marine Microbiology, Germany - Inanidrilus... ...
GGGAAGCCCAGGGGACGAAATGGGGCTGACAGCGTGGTACCCGGTGGAGGCGCTGTGCGAGCCAGGCGTAGAGGTCCAGAGCCATGGACGAATGCGCGAGGCCAGCAAGCGCCCGTTCGTCGAGCGGTACGGAATCGGTTCTGCATTGATAAGAGAGAGATGGATGCAAAAGTGCGGTCCAAAAAAGCCATGTAGCCTGCAAGATAACTTAAGTTATTTATTCTACTACCTTTTTTTTGGTTGAGTGCAAGCTAGGATTTCCAACGGAAAATTTGAAGTGGTTTGCACTGCTGATTGTTCATTGCTTTCTCCAGTATAATCTGTGGGCCTTCTAGCCGATCAACGATGCCTCGATAACCGATTCGGTGGTATCATATGAATTCACAAGCCTATTTCCCGAGAGAGCGACACATGCCAACAATTGAAAAACCTGATGATCAACCAAACCCTGAAGAACACGTAACTGATCTTGAATTAGATGAACCTGAATCAGAAGAGGATGACTACGAAAGCGTACCACCAAATTATCAAATATCCACCCACCCGGCTGATTTTACTTTAGAAGGGCTGTATCAGAAATGGAAATCAAATGACATTGAGGTTCCGAGTTTTCAGCGGGACTTTGTATGGACAAAAGGACAGGCAAGTAAACTGATCGAGTCGTTTTTAGTGGGTTTGCCGGTTCCTGCAATATTCTTATACACTGATACAAGTCAGAAGCATCTTGTAATTGATGGGCAACAGCGTCTAAAAAGTGTTTTTTTCTTCTTTGAAGGACGCTTCGGGTCAGAAACCACAAATAGGCGGAAAACATTCAAACTCGCTGGTTTAAACCAAAGAAGTGCCTTCTTCAATAAGTCTTATGAAGAATTTAGTAATGAAGAAAAACGGCGGTTAAATAATTCCGTGCTGAGAGCCTTTATTATTCAACAACTGGATCCCACTGATGATACGAGCATTTACCATATTTTCGAACGACTTAATACTGGAGGCACTCTGCTAAAGAACCAAGAGATTAGGAACTGTGTGTATCATGGTGAGTTCGTATCGCTGTTAAACGAAATGAATAAAAATACGTTTTGGAGAGAAATACTAGGGAAAAAGGAACCGGATGCACGCAAGAGAGATATTGAATTTATTGTGCGTTTCCTTTCTATGCGAGACATATCGGACTATAAAAAGCCAATGAAAGATTGGTTATCTAAGTTTATGAGCAAGTGTCGAAAAGCGTCTAAAGAAACTCTGGATGCAGACCGTAATCTATTTGAACAAACATGCAAAGTAATCATAGAGACGTTAGGGAAAAAACCGTTTCATGTCCGTACAGGTCTGAATGCCTCGATGTTTGACGCGGTTATGACCTCATTCTCTAAACGCTTGAATAGTATCCCTGCGGATATTGATAAACGGTACGAAAAACTGAAAGCTGATAAAGAATTCCAAGAAAAAACAAGGACCGCGACGACAGACGAGGAGACAGTGAAATATAGGTTTAACAAAGCGGAACAGATACTATTTCATTGAGAATGAACATAATGCGGATTATTCGGATAGATTAAATCTTAGAAAGATGCGAAAAGTATTTATCCTTATTATCTACTGATAATAAGATGAAGATAGAGAATTTATTAATGTAATCAATTCTTGTAATTATGTGTTCAGAATTTGAGGAGGCGATGGCAGTTTATGCGCTACCCCCGACTCTATCGAGTCGGGGATAACACAAAGTGCATCTCAAAAGATGTTGGAGTGGGGACCATCCCGTACAATTCGGAGACATAAAAAGTGATAGAAATAAATGTAATGTAAATCTTAGTCGGGTTCGTTTCCGGCTTGGTTATTGGATTAGTTCTCGTAGCCTTCGTTTACTGGGCGTCAATTCGACGTAAACAGAGAGCTTTAGACCAGTTAGCCGAGAAGAACAAGACGACAGTTTAAATCAGACTTTCGCCGATTTCACGGTTGATGGTCACTGTGAAGGTCTTCATAAAAAGGCGTATCGTAGTTTGTTACTATGGCCTCTATCATTGCATTACGGTTTTTTTCTCTTGCACCAATATGGTAGAAATGCTTCTTCGTCAGGATATTATACCGACTCCACAATTCCTCTATATACTCATTCTTTCTAAAGTCGTTGTGGTGCCATGTTGACAGTATAAATTTGCTAGGCGTTTTTGATAGAGCTCGATACAGAGCTCTTTCCTGATCTCCGTCCCACCCATTGTAGTAGTCTACATGCCTATTTATGTAAGGGGGATCACAGTAGATAATATCGCCGCCTTGTCCTTCTAACATTGTTTGTTCAAATCCTTGGCACTTGAATATAAATTCCTTCGTGTGACACATTGCGCTTATGTACGCGACTTGATTTACTATCCTAGTTATATATGATTGCACGAATCTTTGTGACTTATGGCAAAATGGTACGTTAAACTCTCCTTTTCGGTTAAACCGAATCATTCCATTGAAACATGATCTGTTAAGAAAAAGAAAATCTAACGGTTTGTGCTCTTTATTAAATCGTTCTCGTACTGCATAGTAGTGGGTTTCTCCTTTATCCAAAAGTATTGCGCCTTCCCTATGTAGAAACCTTCTCACTATTTCTGGAGTAATACTCCCTTCTGCTATAGATCTATAAAAATTAATAATATATGGGTTTGTATCACATAAAAGAGCATGATATGGCGAAACGTTAAATGCTACAACTCCAGTCCCCATGAACGGCTCTATCCATCGCCCTTTGAAAGTGTTCGGAATTATGCTATTGATCCATAATACTAGCTTTGTCTTTATTCCCTGAGACTTTATCGGCGGCACATACACTCTCATTTATTTATCCTTTTATAGGTTCTGTTATATTTTGGAACGATCAGGGAAACATCCCCTTTTCTATATTCGACAAACTCTTTAAGTGATGTAATCTTATTTGTTCTTCCTCTATCATCTTGAATAGTGATTTTTCTGTAATTCATCCAGTAGTCATCGAACCATGACTCCCCGAGTTTTGAAAACATTCCATTCTCATGTAGAATATCATCTACGTTGTTTATGCTTCCAATATTAGCAGTGTTCCCACTACCACTCTTGTCACTGGCAATTTTCCATTTTTCGGCTATAAATAACTGAAAATCTTTCACGACGGAAGTAATAGAAAGAAGTTCATCAACATTATAGATTTGTGTTTCATGAATTGTCGATTCTTCTACTCTGTTATAAATAATCCCCAAACAAAAATGGCCGGAATAGGTAGCGTAGGGCGGATGCATTACGCACCTTACGCGCCTTGGATTTGGGTGCTGGCACATGCACGGGTGCTGATGGTCATGGCTAGTCAGGTATATAGGTCCCTATTCGTACAGCGTCGTTCTCATGATGCCAAGGTTTCGGGCAACCGAGGTAGGGCTAGCGTCCCGGTCGGCAAGTGCTGACATTGCCATGGTGAGGACCTCGCGGGTTACCTTGCGTGGTCGCCCACCGAAGCGACCCCTCGCGCGCGCCACAGCTAGGCCAGCCCGTGTACGCTCCCGGATCAACTCAGCCTCGAACTCGGCCAGCGCCGTAAAAATCCCAAAGACCAAGCGGCCATTTGCGGTTGTCGTGTCGATTTGAGCGCCGGCTCCTGTAAGCACCTTCAGTCCGACTCCGCGTTGGTTGAGATTGTCCACCACTTCGACCAAATGCTTGAGGCTTCGCCCGAGACGATCGAGCTTTCACACCACCAGCGTGTTGCCGGGTTGCAAGGATTTTAAACAGGCCGCCAATCCTGGCTGATCGTCTTTTCGCCCTGAATCGAGGTTTGTGCGTCCATACACCCTCGTGCGCATCCCGGCGCTCGCGCCGTCTGTCAGAGATCCTGAGAGGCCCATAGCGGCGTTTTCGCATCGAGCAAGGGTGGTGCAGGCAAAACAACTGCTTGCATTGTGCTTGCCTGTGAGCTTGCCCGGCAGGGACAAGCCAAAAACATAAGTACCCTAGCACCTTTTCACTGCGGGAGACCTCCCAAAGCAGCGCCTTCTCAATAGGTAGCAGGTGCGACGCTTGCAGCGAAGAGGCAGTGAGAGCTAAGGCAATTAGCCAGAACAAGCCCACACCGGGGAAGGTCCAGTACCTCATCTGGCGGAACCAGTGGTCTCGACCGAGAGCAGAGACGCATCCTTGCCCTTGACCGCATCCACGATGCCTTTGGCAAAAGAGCCGTCGATTACACGGCCCTTCTCGTCCAGCGGTGCATCGGCACCGGGCTGGTAGAACCCCCTTAAAGCCATTGCAGGCCGGTCGGTAGCCGGATTCTCCGGCAGGTCCACCACAGCAGTGACGATGTAGAACGCCTGCTTTTGGTGCCCCTCATGGGTGCGGTCGCGTGCCACAACCAAGCCCAGAATCGGCGTTTGCACCCGGCCCACCGACAGCACGCCGTCATACCCCTTGGCGTGCGCCAGCAGGGTGTAACAACGCGTTAGGTTGTAGCCGTACCGCTGATCGCCGACGGCGCGCGCCAGCGCAGATAAGGACAACCCCCGGTAGTTGGCGTTGTCCTCGATGCGCACGACCGCATCCCGGATTGCGGAAGGCGTGTTGTCGTTGATGAGGACTCGTTTGACCGGCTTGCCGTCAAGACCCGCATACTCAATCACCTCATCGACCAACCGCTGGCCCTCCGGATCAGGATCGCCAGCATTCACTAGCTCGTCGGCCTGCTCCGCCAGCTCAATGACCGCTTTCAGGTGGTCCTCGTGTTTCTCCTGCACGGCATAGCCAACCGGCCAGGCCATTGGCAATTGGTCCATTGACCACTTGCGTAAACGCTCGTCGTGCTCTTCGGGGTCGGTGAGCCGCAGCAAATGGCCCCGCAGCCAGGTAATCCGGTCATCCCCTGCCACATAGAACGCGCCAGACGGACTGGAAGACCCGCCAAGCGCAGTGGATAAGGCAGTAGCAACCTCTTTCTTTTCTGCAATGTATACGCGCATGCTCATGCAACCTCCGCTGCAAAGTTCTACAGGCTTGTCATCAAGTCCTGCATACTCAATCACCTCATCCACCAACCGTTGACCTTCCGGATCGGGATCACCAGCATTCACCAGCTCGCCGGAGACTTCGATTCTGAGCGCAAGGCTAGAGCCGAACAGGATGAGCGCAGCTCTACTCTTGCCCTTGAAAATGCCCGTCTTGATGAGCGGGTAAAGGCCGCCGAGACGCGGGGGGAAGAACTCAGGGGCCAGGTCGAGGACCTGCAGGGCAAGTTATCAGAAGCTGCCAAGGCCCCTGCTCACCGCCGGAAAGCCGCCCCGAAGAAGAGGGGGGAGGCGGAGGGAGACTAGAAGGATATAAAGTTAGTTTTATATAAAGGTATATATATCAGGTTGTCCTCGTAGTAACGGAGCAAGGCGGCACGGGCTTGACCCCTTGTCTAATCAAAGATATAAAGGTATGTAGTTTTATTTATATAAGATTAACTTAATATCTTTATACTTTGTGAGCAAGTTATGATTTACGCTGTCGTCAATACCAAGGGGGGTGTAGGGAAGACCACTGCAGACTACAGCCGTGCATCTGGCAACCATGCTCGCTCGTGATGGCGGCGCTTTACTGATAGATGGGGACCCGCAGGCCAGCGCGGTCAGTTGGGCGGCATGGCGGCGCGAGGCTGAACGCGAGCCAAGCCCAACAACGACAGCACTGCATGGCAAGGCCATTTTGCAGGAGGGCAAGGGGTTGGCATCCGGTTTCACGCATACCGTAGTCGATGCTGGTGGGCGCGACTCTCAGGGGTTGCGTTCGGCGCTGTTGCTGTCCCAAAGGGCCATTGTTCCCGTTGTGGAGCTTGCCAAGGAATACAACGAAGGTTTGCAGGTTTCGGTTCTGTTCACCCGCATAGACCCTCGCACCAAGGACGCGGCGGAAATGCTGGATTATCTCGCGGAAGAGGGCCTTGACGTTCTTGAGGGTCGTATCTGCGAACGAGTGGCTTTCCGGCGAGCTATCGGAGAGGGGGCCATCGTTCAGGAGGTAGGAACTGACAGGCTCTCGGCCATGAGCTGCCTGTCGCATGCGGCGACGCCAGTGCGATATACTCCGAAGGTTCCCAACTCGTTGATTAATGTTTCGATTCTCACCGCCTTCTCGGCGCTCTGATGGAATGATAGATGCCTAGACACCCTGTTTACGCTAACGGTAAACACACGATCCATCATGGCGATTGCCTAGAGGTTCTCAATAGCGCGATTCCGGATGAATCAGTTCCGCTCATTTTTATCGACCCGCCGTACAATATCGGGAAGAAATTTGCAGATTTTCATGACAAATGGCCATCCGATGAGGCATACGCGGAATGGTGTTATCGCTGGCTACTTCTTTGCGTCAAGAAGTTGAGTCCCGCTGGCAGCATGTATCTGATGACCAGCACTCAGGCGATTCCCTACCTGGATATTTTCATCCGAAAGCATCTCTCTGTTCTCTCCAGAATCGTGTGGCACTACGATAGTTCTGGTGTCCAAGCAAAACGCTACTTCGGTTCGATGTATGAACCCATCCTGTTCTGCGTCAAGAACCCCAAGAACTACACTTTCAACAGTGCAGAAATAGAAGTCGAAGCACGAACTGGCGCGGTACGAAAACTTATCGATTACCGAAAGGCAGAACCGACTCAATACAATACCAAGAAGATTCCTGGCAATGTGTGGTATTTCCCAAGGGTGCGTTACCGAATGGACGAGTACGAAGAGCACCCATCCCAAAAACCCGAAGCACTCTTGGAGAGGATTATTCTAGCGAGTAGTAATCCCGGCGATCTCGTGTTGGATCCTTTCGCTGGTGTATTTACCGCGTCGGCAGTCGCAAAGCGTCTCGGTCGAAAATCAGTAGCCATAGAGGCACAGGAGCGATATCTAAAGATTGGTCTAAGGCGCCTCGCAATCTCTAATGAGTATAAGGGTGAAAAACTTCAAGGCCCCCAAAAGACCTATGTCCGGAAGAACAAGGCGCCACCGCCAAAATCACAACAAGACATGTTCTGAATTGTGTGATGGCAACTGACCACGCATTTACTGATACTATTCGGCAGATTCTCCGCGAACAGTTCGGAGACATTTCCGACACAGTTCTGGAACGCAGTCCGCTCCTGCAGTATCTAAACATGAAAACCCGTTCAGCAGGGCGCGGGTCAAAATCCAGAGGTTCATTCGCTAACCACTATGCACTCTACGTACTGGTAGAAGATTACATAAAAGAAGGGTTCGGAGAGACCTCCAGCGCAAACTACGCTGACTATGTCGGCGCAAAGTTTACGGACTTGTTTCGTCGCCAGCGAGAACTACCGTTTGGCGCAAAACTCCAGAATCATGCACTCAACCATAGACTGAACGAGGAGTTTCGAAAGTACTTTCCTACGGTGGATGTGGTGCCGATTCTGAGAGAAACGAATACCAGTCGGTATTGGGTGAACGAGAATCTACTCATAGTGGATGTTGATGGTGGCAATACGGTCAATATTGCCCGTGCAGTTATTGCCATCGTTGATGCTTACGTCGATGCCAAGCGAAGCGCATTCGAAAAGTTCATAAAGACTTGTCAAGAACTCAGTCGGTTACGTGCTGAGGACGCCGAGACCGCAAATGGGTTTGTCACCGCTCAACTAAATCCTAGCGTTGATGCCAGAGTCTTCGAGATAGTTAGCTACGCGGTATTGAAAGCACACTATAGTGATTGCTCTATCTTTTGGGGATGGCACCCAGATGAGGTCCACGAAGATGTGTTGGTTCTGTATAAGACGGGTAGAACAAACGCGAACGATGGAGGCATCGACTTCGTTATGCGGCCGTTGGGGCGATTCTTTCAAGTAACGGAAACCGTCGATGTTAAGAAATACTTTCTTGACATCGAAAAGATTCAGCGTTTCCCGCTTACTTTTGTTATTAAGTCCGAAGACTCTAGCGAGAATATTAGGAAGCGACTCGTGACACATGCGAAGGTGGTATACGGCGTCAATGCAATTGTCGAAAGATATATGTCTTGCATCGAGGAAATTATCAACATTCCTGAATTATTAGTTCGCTTTGAACAGGCAAAGGGAAAAGGCAGACTGAAAGAAATAATGGATGAGATAGTTGTTCAAAGCATGGTCGAATTTAACTTCGAGGAAGACCTTCTTAATGCGGTCAAAATATAAAGCGTGATAACCAATCATATGTAAAATGATTCGGAATTTCCTAGTTCAAGGTCTTGACATGCGGACTCGCAAAGGCCATATTGATCCTGTCACTGGATCGGAACGGCTCACACGGGACGGGATGCCATGAACATCGTACAGGTTTTTGAGAAATTCCCAACGCAAGAGGATTGCATCACTCATCTTGAACAAGCCCGTTGGGATAGCAAAACCACGTGCCCTTATTGTGGTTCCACCAATACCACCCGTAATCAACATCGCCATCGCTGCTATAACTGCAAGACGTCGTTCAGCGTCACGGTGGGCACCATCTTCCACCACACACCTGCCGCTTCAGAAGTGGTTCTTGGCAATCATGCTCATGTTAAATGCCAAGAAGGGACTATCCGCACTTCAGCTCTCCCGTGATCTAGACGTGAACAAGAACACCGCTTGGCGTATCGTCATGCAGATCCGCAAGGGCGATGACGCAGGCTGAACAACGCAGCCTTCTGACGGGCATCGTGGAAATGGACGAAGCCTATATCGGCGGCAAGCCGCGCAAGGGCAATCGACGGAATGATGACAGGCCGAACAAACGCGGCAGGGGCACCGACAAGGCTCCCGTGATCGGCGCAGTCGAGCGCGGTGGCAAGGTAACGGCCAAAGCAACGGCCAAAGAGAAGATGATGGGCCGGCACATGATGGACTTCGTGCGGGAGCGCATTGATGCGTCCAGAGCCAGCCTGATCACCGACGAATACAAGGGCTATCTCAGCATGCCCAAGGTGCTACCGCAGGCCGTCATCAAGCACCAGGACTGGTACGTGGATGGAGACATTCACACCCCCAGGAAGCCCTAGGAAGCCCTTCGACGGCATTGGCAGTGGCCCTAGAGTTGGGCCTCGGAAGGCCCTGTACGGTTGCCTTTGAGGGAGAGATCGAAAGGTTTAAACGTGAATTTGAAAGACGGGAAACCTGATATGTCCGAGCTCCGGAAACACGGCTACCTAGTCTGAGGATTAGCCAAAAGCAGCCCGGCGCACTGCATCCCTGTGGCGCGCATCCCTGCGTCTTGCGCGCGCCAGGGCAGCCTATTACGCCCTAGCCTCGGTTAGGACGGCTCCTTCCAAGTCAGCATTATGAGCTGCTCGCGTGTGCCGTAGTGTTGCTCCAGAAAATCAACCGCGTCTCCGTCCTCCTTGTACCCCTGGTATTTCGGCTTGCCGGAGATATCGGGTTTTTCGGCCCCCTGCCCGCTCGCAGTCAGTTCCCAGAGATACGCAAGCGCTTCCGGTCTCTCAGGAATTGGTATCTCTTGAAAGACTTCCCTCAGCTTGGCTTTGGTACGTTCATCCATGTCGCCCCTTTTCGGCGCTCCGAATCTTCCGCCGCCAAAGTCCACGGGGAACCGCCATTGCGGCGCGTGTTTCTTGTGCTTCCTAGTGTCGGGCGAGGGGTGGCAAAATCAAGATCCCTGCGCCGCCGCGCCAGTGTGACGGAATACCCCGCTGCTTGGTCTGGCGACCAGGCGTGTGGTGCTCATGTGGTGAGGGTCAGGCTTTGACGAAATACACCTTGTCGCGCTCGTCAATCCGCCAGTCGGCCAGAACGCCCACCTCTACCAGCCTGTTCAGGGCTTTCTTGAGGGCTTGGCGAAATCGTTTAAGTTCTTTGGTGCTGCTGCCCGTGATATCGTGGAGGTACTGGACCGTGACAGGATAGGGCTTGTCATGGCTGGATAGCCAAAGCTGCAAGTGCTTGGCAAGCGGAGAGCGGGCAAGGACCTTGCGTTGTTTCCATTCGACAACCGTAAAACCCCGGTCGAACAGCTTAATCAGGTCGCGGTCGATGCGAATTGAAAACTTCCCGTCTTCTTCCCGTTCGGCCCAGTTGGGAAGCAGGGAACCGCAATAGGTCCCGTGGCCTTCTCGCTTGATGGTCACAGCTGTGGAGGTTAGATGCTTCAAGGTACGCGTCAAGCGTTCGTGGTCACTCTTGCCTGTGCTGCGGTTTATGAGCTTCAACAAGCCGTGGGCTGTAAAGCGTACTCCGTTGCCTTCCGGCATTTCGCGGGCCAGATGCATGACCGCCTCGAAGACGTCCAGATGGTCCTGTGTGAGGCTGGGGCCGTTGTAGCTGATGTTTAACCCCTCTTGAGAGAAAACGGGCACATCTTCGTTGTACTGCCCGTCTATCCCTTTGGCGGCGGCGAACAGTGCGCAGCGTACAAGGTCATTGGGAACGCCCCGCTGCGGGTCGCCCCACAAGGGGAACTGGTAGATTTGGGCGCTCTCGCGCTCAGCCATGGCTTGGCCGAGCTGGCCTAGCTTCCGGGTAAGGGCTTGGCTTTGAGGCGAGTTTTCTGTCATCCGGTGAGCATCCCTGCGGGTTTGTTATTGTGGGCCAAGCCTACAGACTTCCCCCGCCAACGCCAAGCATTTCCCGCCAGATTACCCACAGGCACGGGCATTCAGGTTCCGAGGCACGGGCATTCAGGTTCCGAGGCACGGGCATTCAGGTTCCGAGGCACGGGCATTCAGGTTCCGAGGCGCGGGCATTCAGGTGCCAGCACGGGCATTCAGGTGCCGAAAGCGCGGGCATTCAGGTGCCGAACGCACGGGCATTCAGGTGCCGAAAGCAGGATAAAAACAGAAAATAATGATTTTTTTTCAAGCACTTAGGGATTTTCCGAAATCTGCCTAGAATCTCTTTAGAAATATTTTAGAATAAAGATAGTTTTTAACTATGGAAAGTGTGGGATACGGTGTAAGTGGTTTATAGGGGCAAAGTGAACCAGACACCCGATCTACCCATGTCCCTATAGCCTCCGGCATCCCTGCCTGCGCACGCATCCCTGCGTTTGCAATATGTACTTTACAAACCAGCAAGGCACTTGGTTTGTAAAATGGGCAATTGTGTATTTTACGAACCAACCGGCCCCTTTCCTCGAGAGAGGCCCAAGGGACGAAGTAGGTTTGGCGGCGTGGTACCCGGTGGAGGCATTGTGCGAGCCAAGCGTAGAGATCTAGAGCCATTGCCGAATGCACCAGTCCGGCCAGCGCGCGCTCATTGAGGGGCATGGCGTGGGTTTGGAGGCTACCCATGCCCCTTTAGATTGTCAGAGACCAGAATAATGGGTAGTTTGTCACCGCTGCCAGATGGTTGAGCTGAAATGCTTTTCGGATTTACCCACCAACCGCCGGAGCCGGACTGACAGATCCCCACCCCAGATGGTCTACAGGTGGTGATCGGTTCCTCCGTTTGCTGGTCTGTGGACCGCCGCAGAGCCACAGCCACCGGATGCGCGGAGGATTCCCAGAATCCGTGTATCCCTCCACGCTTCGGCATCCTGCCTGCGCGTGCCTCCCTGCGCTTGCAAACCTAGGGAATCCCCATTGGGCACTTGGGGAGTGGACAGGCGAGAGGGCCACAGAACCTCCCAGAATCCCTTCGACGGCCATCGGCATGGAAAGCCTGGGTTCCCCTCGAGAAGTCGTTTTAAGGGCCTTTCTGGGCCTCCTGTGGGTGCTGGGGGGCATGGGTAGCCTCCAAACCCACGCCATGCCCCTCAATGAGCGCGCGCTGGCCGGACTGGTGGCCCCACCCCAGAAGTCTTCAAGGTGTAGCGATAGTTTTCTCTATGGGGGAGTGCGGAATGT
>Ga0209259_1000495_pt1 | contig 11795 bp, 16 predicted proteins | sample WorMetGr2BELIZE1_FD_187417 | JGI IMG/M metagenome (GOLD analysis project Ga0209259, IMG submission 187417) | Marine gutless worms symbiont microbial communities from Max Planck institute for Marine Microbiology, Germany - Inanidrilus... ...
GAGTCCTTCGCCGATACTGCCCTTGCGCAGGTTCAACAGCATGGACACCCGATGAGACAACGACAGTGCGCGTTGGCGGGTGAAAGCTTCGGGATGGATGCGGGCGAGGTCGGCAAATTCCGCAGAGTACAAGAAATCTTTTATGGGCGTAAAATATCTTCAAACTTGACCGAGTAACTTGGTTTCTGTTTCGGTGGGGTGGATCGGTTTCGGCCTGAGAACCATCGTTGACTCCTTGTTGTGCCGGTGGTTGAAAACGGAAAACAGTATAGCAAAGGGTCTAGATAACTTTAGCATCTGCACCTGCATGCTAAGGTTATGTTATGCAGGGAAAAAACAGGTATTTCAGGCGTTCACACCTTTCGGAAGCTAAATTCTAGAGCGATTATACGCTATTTCGCGCACGATTTGCCGGCCTAGAAAATCGCCGAGCTGAGTGGTGTAAGCCGCCCGACGATTAATCAGCTATTCAGAATCGCCTAGGTTTGTAACGCTTCATCACCTCTATCCGCTGAGGTTGAGGTCGATGAATCCTGTTTTGGTGCGCGCCGTGTCCGTGGGAAGAAGGGTCGTGGAGCAGGCGGTAAAACGATTGTCTTCGGGATCCTGGAACGGCAAGGAAAAGTCTACACCGAGATCGCCCCAGATGCCTTCAAAAAGCAGCGACAGGCTGCGATCCGGGGCTAGGCAGCCTTGGACAGCATCATCCACCCGGACGGCTGGAGAGGCTATAATGGTCTGGTGGACATGGGGTACAAAAAGCATTTCCGAGTGCATCATGGCAAGAATGAATTTGCCCGCGGTAATCGCCATATCAATGGCATTGAATCATTCTGGTCATATGCCAAACGAAGACTTGCAAAGTTCAACGGTGTTCCCCGACAAACGTTTCATCTACACCTCAAGGAATGTGAGTTTAGATTTCATCACCGAGAGGAAAATCTCTCTGAGAGAATACTAACTCTTCTGCGAGAAAATCCACTCTAAAGTTATCTAGACCCTATTATATTCTTAATCTGCGGAAATCTGCGGATAAAAGAAGCGGTTGAAATGCCAGGTTATGCGTCCCTCGCATGGGCAAGCCCATGCCTATCGGCCGGTTCGTAATTGCTCAACTTCCTGTTTTTGCCATCCATGGCACCTGGCTTCTGGCCATCCCTGCTGGAATGATGTGGTGAGGACTGAACGATCATGCCGGTTAGCCGCCTTTTTTCAGCTTGCGCAGCTTCTCGATTGCGCGCAGTTGGGCGACGGCGGCCGCCAGCTCGGCCTGGGCTTGGGCGTATTCGAATTCGGCGGTCTTGCCGGCTAAGGCGTCTTCCGCGCGCCGTTTGGCGTCCACTGCCGCGGCTTCGTCCAGGTCACGAGCGCGGATGGCGGTATCTGCCAGGATGGTGACTACCTGCGGTTGGACTTCGAGCATGCCCCCGGAGACATAGAAGTGCTCCATCTCCCCCTTTTCGGACTCGACTCGGACGTCGCCGGATTTGAGGCGGGTGATCAGGGCCGTATGGCGAGGTGAGATACCGACTTCTCCCATCTCTGCCGGCGCATACACCATGGTCGCCTGTCCTGAGTGGATGGCCCCCTCGGCACTCACGATGTCGACATGAACGGTCATTGCCATGGGAATTCTCCCGGCGTTACATTTTTTCGGCCTTGGCGACGGCTTCGTCGATCCCGCCGACCATGTAGAAGGCCTGCTCCGGAAGGTGATCGTATTTGCCGCCGACGATGGCCTTGAAGGCCGCGATGGTGTCCTTCAGCGAGACGTACTTACCGGAAGAGCCGGTGAAGACTTCTGCCACGAAGAAGGGTTGGGAGAGGAAGCGCTGGATCTTGCGTGCCCGGGCGACGATCAGCTTATCCTCGTCGGACAGTTCGTCCATACCCAGGATGGCGATGATGTCCTTGAGTTCCTTGTAGCGTTGCAGGGTGCCCTGGACCAAGCGCGCCGTTTCGTAGTGCTCTTGGCCAACCACGTTGGGATCGAGGATACGGCTGGTGGAGTCCAGGGGATCCACCGCCGGGTAGATGCCCAGCTCCGCGATCTGCCGTGACAGTACCAAGGTGGCGTCGAGGTGGGCGAAGGTGGTGGCCGGCGAGGGATCGGTGAGGTCGTCCGCGGGCACATACACTGCTTGGAAGGAGGTAATGGAGCCGGTCCGGGTAGAGGTAATGCGTTCCTGCAACAGGCCCATCTCCAGGGCCAGGGTAGGCTGGTAGCCCACGGCCGAGGGCATGCGCCCGAGCAATGCGGAGACTTCGGTACCGGCCAGGGTGTAGCGGTAGATGTTGTCGATGAACATCAGCACATCGCGGCCTTCGTCACGGAAGTACTCGGCCATGGTGAGGCCGGTCAGGGCCACGCGGGCGCGGTTGCCGGGGGGCTCGTTCATCTGGCCGTAGACCAGGGCCACCTTGTCGAGGACGTTGGACTCCATCATCTCGTGGTAGAAGTCGTTGCCCTCGCGGGTACGTTCGCCGACTCCCGCGAATACCGAGTAACCGGAGTGCTCCACGGCGATGTTCCGGATCAGCTCCATCAGGGTGACCGTCTTGCCGACGCCTGCACCGCCGAATAACCCTACCTTGCCGCCCTTGGCGATGGGCATGATGAGGTCGATGACCTTGATGCCCGTCTCCAGGATCTCGGTAGCGGCCGCTTGGTCCTCGAACTTGGGCGCAGTCCGGTGAATGGGCCACCGCTCCTCGGATTCCACCGGGCCTTTCTCGTCCACGGGCTCGCCTAGGACATCCATGATACGGCCCAGGGTGGGGGTACCGACCGGAACGCTGATGGCCGCGCCAGTGCCCGTGGCAGCCAGGCCACGACGCAGACCGTCGGTAGAACCCATGGCGATGGTGCGCACGATGCCGTCGCCGAGTTGCTGCTGTACCTCGAGCGTGAGGCCGACCTCGTCGACCGTCAGCGCATCGTAGACCTTCGGCATCTCACCGCGGGGAAATTGCACGTCCACCACGGCACCGATGATTTGCACCAGGTTGCCAGAGCTCATAGTCTCTCCTCTTGCCGCCGTGCGGCGTCTCGATATACGTTCATGGGCGATTTGCGCCTAGTACACCTGCACACAAAATCCAGAAATGAACACGAATAGACACGAAAATTCGTGTGGATTCGTGTTCATTCGTGGTTCGTGTTTCCCATGCCCGCAGGTACGTTAAATGTCAACAGACCCTAGTACCACAAATCCCAATCACACCGCGGCCGCACCGCCGACGATTTCAGAAATCTCCTGGGTGATTGCCGCTTGGCGGGCCTTGTTGTAGACAAGCTGCAACTCGTCGATGAGGCCTCCGGCATTATCGGAGGCAGATTTCATGGCTACCATACGCGCGGCCTGCTCACAGGCCCCGTTCTCTACCACCGCCTGGTAGACCAGGGACTCAATGTAGCGCATAAGCAGGGCATCGAGTACCGTTTTGGCGTCTGGCTCGTAGATGTAGTCCCAGTGATAGGGCGTGCCCTCGTCATCCCCACTATCTTCTGCCTGGATCGGCACCAGCCGCCGGATGGTCGGTCGCTGGGTCATGGTGTTCTCGAACACATTGCCCGCTATGTAGAGGGCGTCGAGTTCGCCGGACTCGTAGGTGTCCAGCATTACCTTGACGATACCGATCAGGTCTTCGATGTGGGGCTGGTCTCCGAGGTGGGTCGCCTGAGCCATGACGTTACCGCCAAAGCGCTTGAAGAAGCCAAGTGACTTGCTGCCGATGGTGCAGAATGTGATTTCGACCCCGGCCTCCTGCCGCTCTTTGAGTTCTCGGATCATCGTCCGGAACAGGTTGCTGTTCAGACCCCCGCACAGACCGCGGTCGGAGGAAACCACGATGTAGCCGACGCGCTTGGGTCCACGCTCGGTTGCTAGGTAGCTGTGCCTGTATTCCGGCGTCGCGTGGCGGAGGTGGGCGATCACCTGCAGCATCTTTTGGGCATAGGGGCGGGAGGCGGACATACGATCCTGCGCCTTGCGCATTTTGGACGCCGCTACCATTTCCATGGCCTTGGTAATCTTCTGCGTGCTCTTGATGCTGGCGATCTTCGTGCGTATTTCTTTCGCGCCGGCCATGTATTCGACTCCTGGCTGTCAGCCGTGAAGATTTATCCGCAAATAAACGCAATGCGATTGTCAGACTAGATGTTGCATGAGTAAATACCCGACTGCTCCAAACACTTTATTCAAATCAGTAATCGTTATTCCGGCTTTGTGCTTGATAAAAAGATTCGATTGGAGTCTTCCAAATTGCCAAAGCTCCCCATCGGTTACAACACCATAAACAAGGCTCTCGTCGTTTTGATTGATCTTTTGCACCGCCAGCAATTCTGCCGCGCACTGCCCCCAACCTTCCATGAAATTATTTTGCTTTGCTTCGACGACCACCAAAACAGGTAAGCCCAGAACCGTTTTACCTAATTCCGATTTGGTAGAGATCAGATAATCCGGAGTTCCGGTCAATTTATCGTCTATACTTATGGATTTATGGCTCCAAAGGGTGTATCTGTCAACATAATTTTTATAGACCTCGCGTATAATCGGATAAATGACATTTTCACACCGTGAGGCTTCTGATGTAAATACATCGATATTGTCCAAGTTGAAATCTAATTCTTCAATAAAACTGTCGGAAGGAATTAACTCGATATAGTCGATGAAATTTTCTTCTCCATACTTTATGTTGTATTCTTCCTGAACTTGTGCAATGGATTTAAAATCCGTAAACGCCATCTTTTTTTAGCCCGCAATGGTTTTTGTTGTGAGGGGCATTCTGCTCACCATGAGTTCGTGGAGATCCACTTTCAAACTCGCATCATCTATAATCTATGCCTACCACATATCCTGATTCGTCATAATCCAGAACAACCTCTTCTGAAATTTCACGGCTTTCCACACCTATGCGGTGAGACAAGTCGATATATAGGGAATCCGTATCTGGAAAGTAGTTAAGTTTCATATTTTAAACCCTCTATCGGGAAAGGCATTATGAATCGTAGCCTTATCCTCAAGAGTCACTACGCGAAGGATACGCCCTTCCAGTTCTTCGATCGCCGCCCAGAATTTGTATCGATTGTGTTCTTGCGGCTCAGACCTCAGGGGGTTCTCGACGACCCGGATACACCACTCTATTCTTAATGTAAGGTCGTTTGCACAAGACCTTCTTCTCAAAATAGCCGGTGAACCGCTATTCCTTCATATAAAGCTGTCTGGTTGTCTAAACCAGTGCCTACGTATTCCCGATGCTGGTGATTTAACGATTATTCTCCACACAAAATTTCAGAAATGCCAACAATCATGCCGCCCCCCTCGAAAGGGTATAATGTACTATCAATAGTCGCAATATTGTTTTCGAGTGACACGAATTGACAGAGAACACCATCAGTGACCACCCCATAGATTCGGAGAAACAGGATTCTCGTGGCGCTCATTGAAGATTCTGGTGGCTTCCATTTCAGCAAGGCACTCTGGCAAGGCATTACCTAAATCCGATTTTTGGCCTCTACCAAGACCACCAACGGTGATGTAATATACAGTTTGTTGGTACTTTTACTGATAATCCCGTCAGGATTCCCTATGAGACCCTTCTCACTATCCACATTGAAAGTACTCTCCAGAAAAAAGCTGACCGCCACATGTTGTTCAAGTTCAATGAGCACATTATCGACAATCAGGGCTTGCCGTGCACTTTCCGTGTTGATTCGAATGGCTTTCGTATATACCAGGTCCATGGTTTTCACGAACCACTCCGTGAGTCGAACGGGTTTGATATGCCGATAGCAATTGTTATTTCCTTGTATGACAAGCCCTAAATAGAGATAAATACCTGATCTTCATCGCTCAAGACACCTAATTGATGCGCTGTTTCGTGGTGGTCCGAAGAATTTTTATCGTAGATAATCTGAAACAACATTGAAGTCTAAAAGGTAGTTCATGTTTTATTTGTCATGGTTAAATTCAAAGTTATCCCTAAAATCTTTCATGTCTCTTTTTAGTCGTTCAGAATAACTTTCTAAATGGACAGGGTCATCCTCAACTCTTTATAGTTATTTTCCCCATTTTGATTGCTTTTCTGATGATTGTTCGATTTTTGTCTTGATTCTTTGAAAATTCTGTAATGCCTGCAACAGCTTTTCCTTCTGTTTCTCGGGAGATGCTGTTTGAATGTTGTTCGGCAATTCTAGTGTAACTCGCATGGCTTTTCCTTATCAATTTCTGCTTTGATTAAGTTCTTTCGTAGTCATGGCAATGGTATACATCAGTGGCCGAAGAACCCGAGATTAATGGTTATAACTCACCTTCCACATCCGAGGGCTTATACATGCAATCGACAGCTCCTCTGTCGTAATATCACATTAATGTCCAGTTTCCATGGTCCCCGCATAGCTCACCTCTCTCCCGGTGCTCCCACTGGGAACCGGGGCTGATTTTCGTTACAGACCCGTAGGGTGGGCTGTGCCCACCACTAACGCGCCTACTCGGTGGGCACAGCCCTCCTTACCAAGTGTGAGTCGCTTTGAAATCCTTGAGTGCCGCGTGTAGGGCGTCCGCGATCTCCTCATCGTAGTCGCCGCTCGCATTGATCTTATCGAGAAGATCCGACTGACTGGTCTTCATATAAGTCTGCAGGGCATGCTCGAAATCCACGACCTTGTTGACCTCCAGATCGTCCAGATAACCTTCGTTGGCGGCGAACAGGGAAACCGCCATCTGACCGATACTCAGGGGCGCGTATTGGACCTGTTTCATGAGTTCAGTCACGCGCTCGCCGCGCTGAAGCTGTTTGCGGGTGGCTTCGTCCAGATCGGATGCGAACTGGGAGAAGGCGGCGAGCTCCCGATACTGGGCCAACGCCAACCGAATACCACCACCGAGCTTTTTGATGATCTTGGTCTGGGCGGCACCGCCGACCCGGGATACTGATAGTCCGGCGTTGATGGCCGGGCGGATACCGGCGTTGAACAGGTCGGTCTCCAGAAAGATCTGGCCGTCGGTAATGGAGATGACGTTGGTGGGCACGAAGGCGGACACGTCACCGGCCTGGGTCTCGATGATGGGCAGGGCGGTCAAGGAGCCGGTCCGGCCTTTGACTTTGCCGTCGGTCAGCTGCTCGACATAGTCCGTGTTGATCCGCGCGGCCCGCTCGAGCAGGCGTGAATGCAGGTAGAAGACATCGCCCGGGTAGGCCTCGCGACCCGGCGGGCGGCGCAGCAGCAGGGAGACCTGCCGATAGGCCCAGGCCTGCTTGGTCAGATCGTCGTAGATAATCAGGGCATCTTCACCCTTGTCGCGGAAGTACTCGCCCATAGTGCAGCCGGAGTAAGGGGCGATGTACTGCATGGCGGCGGAATCCGAAGCGCCCGCGGCCACGATGATGGTGTGATCCATGGCGCCGTGCTCTTCGAGCTTGCGCTGGATGCCGGCGACCGAGGAGTTTTTCTGGCCGACTGCGACATAGATGCACTTTATGCCGGTGCCTTTCTGGCTGATGATAGTGTCGATGGCCACGGCGGTCTTGCCCGTCTGGCGGTCACCGATAATCAACTCGCGCTGGCCACGGCCGATGGGCACCATGGCGTCGATGGCCTTCAGACCCGTCTGCACCGGCTGGTCCACCGACTTGCGGGTAATGACGCCGGGGGCGACCTTCTCGATCGGAGAGCTTGCTTCCGCATTGATCGGACCCTTGCCGTCGAGGGGGTTGCCCAGGGAATCGATGACACGGCCCAACAGGGATTCGCCGACGGGGACCTCCAGCACTCGCCCGGTGCAACGTACCCAGTCGCCTTCCGACAAATGCGTGTACTCGCCGAGCACCACTGCACCGACGGAGTCGCGCTCCAGATTCAGCGCCAGTCCGTAGGTGTTGCCGGGGAACTCCAGCATTTCATAGTACTGGGCGTCGGAAAGGCCGTGGATGCGGACGATGCCGTCGGTCAGGCTGACAATGGTGCCTTCCGTGCGGGCCTCGGTCGTCAGCTCGAATTGCTCGATCTTTTGTTTGATGAGATCACTGATTTCGGATGGATTCAGTTGCATGGCGGTTTCTCGTTAGAATTGCAATTCGGTAGCCAACTTACGCAGCTTGCCGCGCACGGACCCGTCGATCACCAGGTCCCCGACACGGACGTGGACGCCCCCGATCAGGGATGGGCCTGTCTCGACCGTCATCTCCACCTCGGCCCCCAGCCGTTTTTCGAGCGCTGTGGCAAGGTCCCTCTGGGCGTCTTCTTCTAGCTCGAAGGCACTTAAGACTTGTACCTGGCGGACGCCTTGGTCTCGAGTCCGGAGCGCCTCGAAGAGACGGGCAATCTCGGGAAGTATGGACAACCTGTTATTCGCCGCCAGCAGCGAGACCAGATTTCCGACTTCCGACCCCGGTTCTTCGCCGGCAATCTCCAGGATGGCATCGCGTAGTCGCTCGCGCGGCACATTCGGATTGCCGATCTGCTCCGCCATATCGGGATCGGCGGCGATTGCCGACAGGGTAGCCAAGGTATCGCCCCAAGTGGCCAGCCGTCCGCTCTCGCGAGCCCGCGTGAAGACGGCTTCGGCGTAGGGCCGTGCAATTGTCGTGATGTCTCCGGCCATCGGTGCGCCTTAGATCTGTTTTGCGAAAGAATCGACGATGGCGCTGTGGGCGGCCGGGTCGACTTCCTTCTCGAGAATTTTTTCTGCCGCCGTAACCGCCAGGACCGCGACCTTTTCCCGCAGCTCTTCACGGGCCCGGTTGGCTTCCTGCTCGATTTCGGCCTGCGCCGCGTGGACCAGGCGTGCACCTTCCTCACGGGCATCCTGCTTCGCCTCGTCGATAATCTCGGCAGCACGCTTCTGGGCCTGGCCCACGATGTCGGCGGCCTTGGTCTTGGCCTCCTTCATGATCGTGGTGGCCCGCTGCGCCCCGAGCTCCTGTTCTTTATGGCCGCGCTCGGCTGCCGCCAACCCTTCGGCGATTTTGGTCTTGCGTTCCGCCAGTGCGTTGACGATGGGCGGCCACACGAATTTCATGCAGAACCAGACGAACGCCGCGAATGCAATCATCTGGAGTATCAGCGTCAAATTGATATTCATGCCGTTGCCTCGAAAGGGACGAGAGCCTTGAGATCCAAGGCTGGGGGGCGAACCTTCGTCAGACAGCGAACATCAAGTACAGACCCATGGCGATCGCGATGACCGGCAGAGCATCGGTAAGACCCATAACGATGAAGAATTGGGTACGAAGCATCGGGATCAATTCGGGCTGACGTGCGGCACCTTCGAGGAAGCGACCCCCGAGGACGCCGATACCGACGGCGGCACCCAAGGCGCCCAGACCCAGCATGAGACCGGCTGCGATGAAAACGATTGCTTGTGCGAGCTCCATGGTTTCCCCCTTAAGTAATGGGTGAGAGAAGGTTGAAATCGACCGATCAGTGGTGCCGTTGGTGCGCCATGTCCAAATAGACGATGGTCAACACCATGAAGATGAATGCCTGCAGGGTGATGACCAGAATATGGAAGATGGCCCACCCGAGCTGCAGCATGCCGCCGCTGACGCTTATGATGATCGAGTGGCCGTACATGAGTGCGATCAGGATGAAGATCATTTCCCCGGCATAGAGATTTCCGAACAGACGCAGGGCCAGGGAGACGGGTTTGGAGAGGAGATTGATGCCCTCCAACATCAGGTTGGCGGGTAGTCCCCACTTACCGAACGGCTGCAGTGTCAGCTCACCGACAAATCCACCGAGCCCCTTCATCTTGATGCTGTAATAGACAACCAGAAAAAACACCGTCAGAGACATCCCGAAGGTGGCGTTCGGGTCGGTGGTGGGAACGATCTTCAGGAATACGTGATGGGGATCGGTGCCGAACAGTGAGGCCACCTTTTGGAACAGATAGGGGAACAGATCGACCGGGATCAGATCCATGAGATTCATCAAGAAGACCCAGACGAAAATGGTCAGCGCCAAGGGGGCGACCAAGGGGTTCTTGCCGCTGAAGGAGCCGCGGACATTGTCTTCCACGAAATCGACGATCCACTCCACGAAGTTTTGCGCCCCTCCCGGCTCCCCGGCCGTCGCCTTATCCGCGACCTTTTTGAAGAGCCAGAGAAACAGGCCGCCGAGCAGAATCGAGAAGAACATGGTATCGACGTGAAAGGCCCAAAAACCCATCTCCGCCGCTTCTTCCGCGGTGGTCGCGAAGCCCAGTCCATTCTCCGGATGGTTCCCGAAGGTGAGGTTAGTCAGGTGGTGCTTGATGTATCCTTGGGATGTGAGCGTTTCGGAAGAAGCCATTGATCATCTCTCGGGTATCTTGCGGGCACCCCGTCCGGGTGCGAGAACCGCGGGTAGCACCTGTACGGCGAAGTAAGCAATGAGCACGGCCGGTACGTTCAAACCTTCACTTGTCATGAAAGCGATGACGAACAGTCCCAACGCCAGGAACAACTTGATGAGCTCCGCGCCGTAGAACCGCACCAAGATCGACTTCGGGTCCTGGGCCTGATAGTGCCGGAAAACCCAGAAGGCAAAAACCGAGTTCGCCGCCACACACACACTCGCCCCGATCAGGACCGACAAGGCGACGGGGATACCGAAGGGCAAGACGACAGTCGCCAGGGTGAGTGTTAGGGCCAGCTGTAGGAACAGGATGCGCTTGGCCTGCAGCGCATCCGGCTGTTGTCCCGGTTCTTCCTTACGCCTCAGGGGATAATCCCCTTGCGTTGACGCAGTATATGTACCGTTGATCACAGCGTCAAACCCTGATCAACCACGGTTGCCCCCCTTAGCCCCCTAGGTAGAGTTTTTTATGATGCACCGCAACATTACCCGTTGCAACCGAAACTTTGTAGTGCTCACTGAGGCAGCCTTCGCCGAGATGCAACAGCCCGGCAGGAGGCGGCAAGAGAGCGCCTGTACGCGTCGTTGGTGGATCTTACGACCGGTCGAACGAACCGCTACGAGGACGCAAATGCGTACATTCAATAGCCGGTGGCGCACGAGCTTCGTGCTAGCTTCGGAATCTACGCTACCCTCAGCCAAGCTGAGACGTCGGCGCTCGGCATCGATTCGAGCGTATTGCGATGGCGGCTGAGGCACCTGCTCTGCTTTCTTAGAGGCTATCTAAAAAGACATAAGTTAATAGAAAAGCACCCAACGGTCATTTTATAGGGCGTCTGGTTATTACAGATCCGTTGGAGAAGCAAGCGACTTGATGTGAAACAAACCTGAGCTTCACTCGAAGTTGGCTTACGTTCGTAACTTTACTTAATCGACGTGATCGAACTGGCCAGGAAAAGGTTCTTTCAACCACCCATCGACGAGGTAACACGGGAAGCCGGGAAACCCTGTTTGTTTTCTAACGACCTCGATCAGGCATCCGAATTGGATGCCAGAGCCAATCGGAAAGCTCCGGGCCGGAATAACCACTGTCGGCCCAGATTTTTGTGATGGCATGAAGGAATGAGAACAGATCCGTTATGGGCTGACGAACCGCTTTCCCATCAAATACGTTGGCTGCGAACACCCGAACAATAATCAGACAACCCATTATATCGAAAAGGATATTTCTTTTTCTTCCTTTAATGAGCTTGCCTCCATCGAACCCTGATTCCAGACAGGATTCTGGGGTTCCCTTGATGCTTTGACTGTCAATGATGGCTGCTGTCTGGTCTGGGTTTCGACTTTTTTCACGTAACTTCTGACGTAGCGCGGTATTGACTTTTTCCAACGTTCGATTGTCCGTCCATTTGTTGTAGTAAGAGTTAACCGGTCGGTAAGGGGGAAAGTCTGTTGG
>Ga0209259_1000496_pt1 | contig 11794 bp, 18 predicted proteins | sample WorMetGr2BELIZE1_FD_187417 | JGI IMG/M metagenome (GOLD analysis project Ga0209259, IMG submission 187417) | Marine gutless worms symbiont microbial communities from Max Planck institute for Marine Microbiology, Germany - Inanidrilus... ...
TTCTCGCGCGGCCTGGTCCTGTGCCCCGAGGGTTGGATGTTATCAGGATGCACCGGAAGCGGAGTCGGAAGGAATCGGATCAGATGCCTGATTGTCAGAACGGAACAAGTCCATGAGCCCGCTGACCAGAGACTTTCCGCGTTTGCGTGCGGTCTCGATGATGGTCTTGGCTGCATAAGCGTTCTGGCGCCGTCGGCGCTCTTCGAGCAGTGGGAAACCTTTCGCGCGGTCACGCCGGGGCGCAGGGCGCGTTCGGCCCGATTGTTGGTCAGCTCGGCACTCTCGGGTTGATCGAGGAAGGGCAGCAGACTGCCCCCAGCGTGATGCCAGCCAATTTGGTCGAGCAGGCGTTGGTTGTCGGGGTCGTCCAAGGACCGTGGCTTGAGATGTCAATCAATGGCCTGCGTGATGTTCTGTGCTTCGCGGGTGTAGTCGTCTACTCCCCCGGCATGATAGCGCTACTACAGCGCGATGGCATATCTTTGAGCAAGGTTTTGAGCGTCTCCCCGAAGGTGCGGACCGATCCGGCTTTGTCTTCGAGCACCTTGTCGATCGAGCGGATGATGTAGTAGCCGCACTTTTGTTGGGCCAGCAGTTCCAAAGCCCAGGCGTCGTACGTCAGCGCGCGGTCGGTATGCTTGGAAGAACGTTCTTTCTCTTCGAGTCGACGCTTGAGCGCAGCGATTTCCGCAGCCAGCCGCGCGTCTTGTTCTCGCAGCTCCATGACAAGTGCGATAAGCGTCTTGGACGCTCAGCTCTGACAGTTCCGCTTCGCTCATGTCGAGAAACGATACGCCTGCGGATCCGCCTTTTCAATTCGTTATGCTCAACTCCTCATATGTCAGACAAGATTACATCCATATCCCACTAGTCACTAATCACGCCTAGCCCTTCGGCGATCCTGGATCGCTAATCAATTACGATAATCTGGTTCGGTACGGCAACTGCTCACCGCGTTAATACTCGCGATGGCGACAAGCGTCGAAGCCGTCCGACCGGACCGCTCTTACCCGCGAAAGATCAAGCCCGCCAGGCTCCACGCCTTCCATCCCAACTACAAGCGCTACCATGAGGCTTAACTTAAATAGCATTGCCCCCTAGGTGCGGAGACGACGGCAAAGTGGACAACACCCACCGCCGCACGCCACAATTGGCACTGATTCGGGTCCGGAAGGCGCATTGTGACCCACGGCGGTGCGTCCGGTCGCAAAAAACGTTAATCTACACTCTGGGTTCGCGTGTGCTGTGTACCCCCCGCGGAGGTGGTCCACAGTGTTTGTTAGAGGTTTTGGATGACCACCGGCCAGTGCCCGATGGTCTGCTGTTCCGGTCTTTCCGCGGATACTAAATGATCCACTACTGGTGTAAATTGGAGGAGAAGCTCGAAATGACAGTTACCCACGACGGTGCATCCCGTACCAACAACAAAAAGCTGCTCGACTGGGTCGACGAGGTAGCCAAACTCTGTGAGCCGGACCGCATCTACTGGTGCGACGGGTCGCAGGAAGAATATGACCGCCTGTGCGGTGAGCTGGTCGATGCCGGCGTCTTCACCCGGCTGAATCCGGAGAAACGACCCAACAGCTATCTCGCCCGTTCCCACCCCAGCGATGTAGCGCGGGTCGAGAACCGCACCTTCATCTGCTCGAAGAAGGAAGAGGACGCGGGTCCCACCAACAACTGGATGGACCCCAAAAAGATGCGGACCATTCTCGACGAGAAGTTCAAGGGTTGCATGCACGGACGGACCATGTACGTCATTCCCTTCAGCATGGGTCCGTTGGGCTCCGACATCGCGCACGTCGGTATCGAGATCACCGACTCGGCCTATGTCGTGGTCAACCAGCGGATCATGACCCGCATGGGACAGAAGGTCCTGGACGTCTTGGGTGCCGACGGCGAATTCGTGCCCTGCGTCCATTCGGTCGGTGCCCCGCTGGAGGCGGACGAGAAGGATGTCACCTGGCCCTGCGCTCCGAGCATCGACGACAAGTACATCACCCATTTCCCAGAGACCCGCGAGATCTGGTCCTACGGCAGCGGCTACGGCGGCAATGCCCTGCTAGGCAAGAAGTGCCTGGCCCTGCGCATCGCTTCCGTCATGGCCCGCGACGATGGCTGGCTCGCCGAACATATGCTGATCCTGGGCGTCGAATCCCCCACGGGAGAGAAGACCTACGTGGCGGCGGCCTTCCCCAGCGCCTGCGGAAAGACCAATTTCGCCATGTTGATCCCGCCCGACCCCATCAAGAAGGAAGGTTGGAAGGTCACCACCATCGGCGACGACATTGCCTGGATCAAGCCTAAGGAAGATGGCAAATTCTATGCCATCAATCCCGAATACGGGTACTTCGGCGTGGCGCCGGGCACCAACTACGAGTCCAATCCCAACGCCATGGAGTCGCTGAAGGAAAACTGCATCTTCACCAACTGCGCCCTCACCGACGACGGGGACATCTGGTGGGAGGGGATGACCGAGGAGCCGCCCGAACATGCGATCGACTGGAAGGGCAATGACTGGAACCCCGGTCTCGGTACCCCGTCTGCCCACCCCAACTCGCGCTTCACCGCGCCGGCCTCCCAATGTCCCTCCATCGATTCGGACTGGGAAAATCCCGAGGGTGTGCCCATCAGCGCCTTCCTGTTCGGCGGGCGGGTGAGCAAGCACTTCCCCTTGGTCTTCCAAGGCTACAACTGGGAGCACGGGGTCTATATGGCCGCCACCATGGGTTCGGAGGCCACTGCCGCGGCGATCGGTCAGGAAGCGGTGCGTCGTGATCCCATGGCCATGCTGCCCTTCTGCGGTTACAACATGGCGGACTACTGGAAGCACTGGCTGCGCATCGGGCGTGCCCGCGTGGCCACGCCGCCGCGTATCTTCCGCGTCAACTGGTTCCGCAAGGACGAGAAAGGCAAGTTTATCTGGCCCGGCTTCGGTGAGAACATGCGCGTCCTGCAATGGATAGTCGAGCGTTGCAAAGGGGGTGCGGAGGGCGTCGAGAGTCCCTTGGGTTGGATACCGCCGTTCGAGACCCTGGACTGGACGGGGCTGGATTTCGACAAGAAATCCTACTTCGCCATCATGAACCTCGACCGCGAGGTGGCGCGTAAGGAGGCCAACGATCAGGAAGAGCTCTTCACTCGCTTCGGCGATCACTTACCGAGGGAGATGGAGCTCGAGCGCGAGTTGCTGCTCCAACGCCTCCACCACTCGCCGCAGACCTGGGACCTCTCGGCGACCGCGAAGACCTGATAAGGTCCTCTCGACAAGACCCTCGCCACCGGGCGGGGGTGATTGTTCCCACGCCGCTGTAAGCGGCTGATCGGGGCCACCGTTGCGGCCCCGATCTTTTTTATGCCGAACGAACAGAGCGCGGTATGCAGGGAGTGCAACAACCCGCCTCGACCGTGAACGAAACGGTTGCGGCATCACCAGCCCTGATCAGCCGTCGTTTCCTGGGCTCTTCTGAAGGGCCGGATGCCTAGCAGCAGGGATGCGTTGCGGATCATAGTCGCTCTCTTCGACGTAGCGCAGACGCGACCAAGCGGCAACCAGTGTGATGAGTACAAGAACCAGAATGATAATGATGTGCTTGCGGGTCATGATGCGCTACCTCTCTAGTAAATAACTCCAGCAGTATTTCGGTCAAGTTTGAAGATATTTTACGCCCATAAAAGATTTATGTCCTTAACGGCCTGGTGAACGATCGGCGAGCGCGTGCTTGCTGGTGAGCATTTGGCCGTGACCCGGGTGAATGATCTGATCTTGTATGACCGCGGCTATCCGGCCTTCTGGCTGTTTTCCGCACACCACCAGGAAGTCACTTCTGTGCCCCGTGAAGCTCAAAAACGGCGCAATCGAAGTGCTCGCAACCTCGCTCTTGAATGAGCAAACCTATCCGAGTACCTGCTTCAAACACCTCTACCACCTGCGCTGGGGCGTGGAAGAAGGCTATAAACGTGAGGGTAGCGGTGAATTTTTCACTGATAGAGTGGTTGATAACATCAAAAGACTTCAATCCACCAATTCGTACAGTGACCCAACCTACCCTCTACCAGTTACAGATTTACCACTACCTAAAAAACAAGATGAGGCGGGATAGCGCACTCTGTCTGTTGGCTGGAGACCCGGCTGGTACTAGCGGTGATGATCGGCTCCAACGACCGAACCCCGGTGCTGGACGTGACGGTTTTAACCAAGGGGACCCTGTTTCTCCTGATTTTCGGTGCCATCTACGCTGGCCTGTGGGTCATACGCCGGTATGCCGTGAGGGTCGTTGCGGCCTACTTCGTCGTGATTGGCCTCGCGGTCGTCGTCACGGAGCCACTCCCCAGGCTGACGGCGGAGACATCTACGACGGCTCCACCACCCACCGCCGGCGACGTCTCCGATACAGCGCCGCCACTTGTCATTCACCTGCTGTTCGATGCGCTGCTCACCCCCGGCACGATCGAACGCGGTATCGCCGGGGGAGATGACATCTATAAAGACTGCCTGTTCTGTCGTCAGTCAGAGTGCTACGGACCGCCGTCCCCTTCGATCAGTCTGGAATCCATAAAGAGCCAACCGTTTTTTTCCCTACGGGCTCGTCCAAAGGGGTTCCGGTCGAGCGGCCAATGAAGGTGGGTTATGCTCACCAATGACTCGCCCGGCTTCAATGAAGTTGCGGTTGTCGGCCGCGGGACAGTTTGAACTGCATTAGCAGGTGCTGACACGTGGGTATCACATCAGCCGCAACACCGCCGCCAAGCTGCTGGCGCGGGCCGGCTATCGGCGTCGTTCCCTGCGCAAGGCGTTGATTAGCGGTGACGTCGATCCGCATGAACGCGACCAGCAGTTCCGGTTGATCGCCACCTTGCGCCGCCAAGCCCGTGCCCGCAGCGTACCGGTGTTGTGTGTCGATACCAAGAAGAAAGAGAGGCTGGGTCACCTGTAACCTCCAAGTGGCATCCAATCGAGCACCGTTTGTTTTGTCATGTCGCGCGTCGCTTAAGCGGTGTCATCCTCGATTCGCACCAGACCGCCCTGAGCTGGGACGAAATGTTCTGAGACATTCCTCGATATCAACGACAAATTCATTCGCCACGACCCTGTTCTCGGGAAATGAAACTACGTCGTCTATTCCAATTTTTGAACCGTTACTAACCGGGAAATTCGCTGTCTTAATGTAAGATTGAACCTTTCAATGTGGTTCGTTTTTCCGCTTTCTTTACCAACTGCTCGATGTCTGTTTTGGGGAAGAACCTGCTCATATGTAGACCAAAAATCAGTGTAACAAACGGCGCATTGACGGTAGACTGGTGGCAATGATTTCCATAATGCCTCAGCACCGGCACGATCGCGACTCCCAACATGCATCCCGACAATCTCTCTGGAATCGCTGTCAATTGCTAACCAAATCCATTGCTTGTTGCGCTTGAGTTCGACAAAAGACCACATTTCATCGCATTCTACCGTTAAGCACCCTTTTTTTTGAGATATCAATTTGTTGGGGTACATGCTCATACTTCTGATTGAACTACAGGCGCGGCAAGCGCCCGCATATACCGCGCGGGGCCACGAACCGGAGCGCGTCCAGCTCTGTGTCCAGGGCATGATCCTGAGCGAGCACGGCTATCGTTGCGAACAGGGAGTTCTCTACCGACGAGGAACTACGCCGCACCACGCACAACGCCATCGACGGTCTGCGTCTGATTGCCGCCGGCGGACAGATCCCGCTGCCGCTGGAGGACAGCCCCAAATGTTTCCGCTGTTCGCTGGTGGGCATTTGTCTGCCGGACGAGATCAACTTCTTTCGCGAATCCGAGTCGCCGCCACGCCCCCTCCCGGTCGCTCAGAGCACCGCCCTACCCTTCTATGTCCAGACCCACCATGCTAAGATCAGTAAGAGCGGTGAGCGCCTGGATATTTATGTCGGTGATACCAAGACCCAGAGCGTGCGGTTGATCGATATCTCCTAGGTCACCGTCTTTGGCACTGTCTACATCACGACACCCACCCTGCACGAGCTGATGAGACGCAACATCCCCGCTCGAAGACCTCAGCGGCGATATCCGGCGCCTGCAGCGGGTCAAGGACATCTAGGGCTTGCTCGGGATTGAAGGCTCCGCCGCCTCCCGCTACTTCGGATCTTTCCGCTACCTGATCCGGGACCAACACCGCAACGAGGCATTCGGATTCGATTTCAAGACCCGCAACCACCGTCCTCCGACGGACCCGGTCAACGCTATGTTCTCCTATGCCTACGCGCTGCTGGTGCGCGTCTGGGGAGTCACCCTATCGGCGGTCGGCTTCGACCCCTATCGCGGTTTTTATCACCAGCCCAGATACGGGCGACCCGCGCTGGCCCTCGACCTGATGGAGCCGTTCCAACCGCTGATCGCCGATTCGGTCGTGCTCCAGGCCATCAACAACGGTGAGGTTCGACCTACCGACTTCGTGCAGGCCGCTGGCAGTGTGAACCTCACCTCGGACGGCTGCAAACGGTTCATCGGCACCTTCGAGCGGCGCATGAGTCAGGAAGTAACTCATCCGTTGTTCCAGTATCGGGTCAGCTATTGGCGGCTGCTGGAGCTCCAGGCCCATCTATTCGGACGTTTTCTTCTCGGCGAGCTCGATGCCTATCCCAACTTCCACGCCTAGGTAGAACATGGACCAAAGGCTCTACATCGTCACCTACGACATTTCAGATCTAGGCCGTTGGCACCGGATCTTCAAACTCATGAAGGGCTACGGCGAATGGCTCCAGCTCTCGCTCTTCCAGTGCCGGCTGACCCCGGTTCAACACGCCGAATTGATTGCCCTGCTCGATGCCATGATCCATCATTCCGAAGACCACGTGATCCTGCTCGACCTCGGGGTGGCGGATAAGGTCGTGCCCCAGATCGTCAGCCTCGGAAAATCGGATTTCACCCCGATCAAGCACGAGCCGGTTATCGTTTGAGGACCCAGGGCGGTCGGGGTCAGGATGACCAGTCCGATTCATGCCGGGGTAACCGCTGCGGACAGGGCATTCGCCCGTAGGGGTGAACCCTGTGTTCGCCCGCCGGTCCGGTGGTACCGGGTAACCACCGTGGACGGGGTAGACAGGGTAGACGGGATGGAGTCTGTGGACTTCGTGAAGCCAGAATGCCCGACCTGGTTCATGCCTGCCAGGCCAATGAACAGGAAGGCGTGCAAAAAAGTGCGTTGTGCAACGCCGTATCGGAAAATCATCAGGATGGAATTTTTCAAGGCCCGATGGCACTGCCGAGTCGGTGCGAGCACTCCGGTAGTACCTGCAACCCCAGACAGCGCTCGCAGAAAATCGCTCTTTAAAAATCAGCTAATTGCTCTACAATTCAAAGACCCGTTGGGTGGTCTTGGAGCTTGCTCATACCGCTTCGCCGCAAGTCTTCGAAAACGGCCTGGCAAGGCGCGAAGGACCGCCGGGCGGGCTCTATTCCGCGGCTCCTTGCCGCGGCCTCATTGAAGGGATCTGCTCGCGAAACGGAAAAAATTTAAGTGATGAAGTCTGCCGACCCTTACCCCGTCATTCCGGCAGGGATTGCCGGAATCCAGGCGCCAAGGATGGCAAAAGCAGTGGGGGTCGAATCGTTAAGTCGCACAACCATGTCACTTTGAATTTAACCACTACCCATTCCGCATTCATCATTCCATTCCGCGGCTTTTTGCTGCGGCTTCATTGAAGCTTTCGCTACCACGTGCAGGCGGGGACGTCTGCGCTACTTCCACGCCACGGCCCTCTTCGTACATCATCGCCAGGGTTGTCTGAGAACCCGCGAGGCCCTGCTCGGCGGACTTGGTGAACCAATGCACTGCTTGTGCCGAATCCTTTTCCGTGCACTCGCCCTCCATATACATGAAACCGAGTCCGTGCTGGGCGATGTCCAATCCCGCCTCGGCAGCGGCCTTCATGTATTTGAATGCCAGGGAGTGATTTTCGTGCATGCCCAGACCATTCTGGGCCATGATGGCCATGCGGTATTGGGCCTGGGGGTTGCCCGCATCCGCCAGTGGGGAGAGCAGGCCAGCGGCAACGGAGAAATGCCTGGACTCGAAGGCGGCGATACCGCTCCCGAGTTCCATGTCGAGTTCTGTCAGCTCGTTATTCACCGCGGTCGGATCGATTTCGTTTTCAAGGTTCTTCACAAATGAGGTCAGGAATCCGAAATCAAAGCGGCCGGCGGCCCCGAGGGGTTGCGCTCAGCTGCTCCCGTGCGGCAGTTTCGACCACCATTCGAGTAAGTGTTCGAACAAGGTCTCGCTCTCCGCTGCGATGGCCATGCGCGGCTCCAAGGATAGACCCTCGACCGCTGCCCCCCCGCTACGGGCAAAGAGGCGCGATGCGGCCCCCGCCTCGGAGGCGATCAGCCGACCCGCGGCGTAGTCCCACAGCTTTTGTCCCCCGTGGAGATAGAGCTGGATGCGCCCGGCCGCGAGCCAGCACCAATCGAGGGCGATGGATCCCAGATTGCGCTGGGAACAGAAGGGGGATTGTCCCCCCATGCTGGGCAGGTCTTCCTTGGGCAGGCGTTTGAGGTCGACGATCGCCAGACATTCGCGCAGCTCGGTCCGTCCCGATACCAGGCGTAGCGGCTCGCCGTCGCGAAAGGCCCCGACGCCGCCCTCGGCGCAGAAACACTCGTCGTGCACCGGATCGACGATGCACCCCAAGACCGCCTCGCCCCCTTGTAACAGGGCGAGGGAGATGCAGAAGTAGGGAAACCCATAAGCGTAGTTGCTGGTTCCGTCCAGGGGGTCCAGGCACCATACGCCGCCATCGGCATCAGCGAGGAGCCGCTGTTGCGCCGCCGGGGTCATCTCCTCTCCCAGTACCGGAATCTTGGGCCAGATCCGGCCCAGCTCGGTGCAGATCCGCCGCTGTGCCGCCAGGTCGGCCTCGGTGATCAGACTGCCATCGGCCTTGGAACGGGGGGCGCCTTGGCGGAAACGGGGCATGATCTCCGTCTCGGCGACGGAGCGCAGCAGGGAGCAGAGACGATCCAGTTCGGGGCTCATGGGTGGTTCCGATCAGGTGGCTATATTTCAAGATCCCAAGGCCAGGGACGTTTCCAATATCCCCGCGGGCTATCCCCGATGGTCGTCGATCAGCGCGTACCTGTTCCCGTGGACGAGCGGACGCACCATGTCATGACTCAGAAAGTCATGCGGGAAGCCGAGTTGGATGGCGCTGACTTCATCGAGGCGGGTGAGCTGTCTCTCGCCCAACTCGAAGTCGAGTACGGCCAGGTTGTCCCGGAGCTGAGAGAGCTTCCGAGCCCCGATGATGGGAATGATGATCCCCTTGCCTGTTTGCCGGCGGATCCAGCTGATGGCAACCTGAGCGGGTGTGCACTCGATCTCGGCCGCTACTGTTTCTACTTCCTCGGCGATGGTGAAGTTTTTATCGGTGATGAAAAAGTCGGCGCTCCAGGCTTCTTGGGCATACCGTGCTTCCTTGGGCAGCTCGGTGTCGCGCTTGTACTTGCCGGTCAGCATACCGCCGCCGAGTGGCGACCATGCGGTCACCGCGATATCGAGCGCCTTGGCCATCGGCAGCAGCTCCCGTTCCGGGGTGCGCTCGATCAGGCTGTACGAAATCTGGAGGCCGACGAAGGGGCTCCAACCCCGCAGGTCAGCCAGCGTGTTCGCCTGTGAGACGATCCACGCCGGTGCATCCGAGATGCCCACATAGAGTACCTTGCCTGCCCGTACCATGTCGTCGAGTGCCCGCATGAGTTCGTCGACCGGGGTCATGAAATCCCATGCATGCACCCAGTAGAGGTCGATGTAGTCGGTACCGAGTCGTTTCAGACTTGTCTCGAGCGCCTGGTGCATACTCTTGCGGTGATTGCCCCCGCCGTTGGGATCGTCCGGGCGGCTGTTGAGGGTGTACTTGGTGGCCAGGACGAACTCCTGCCTGCGCTCCCCCATGAACTCGCCGAGGAACCGCTCGCTCGTGCCGTTGGTATAAAAATCGGCCGTGTCGATGAAATTGCCGCCAGCATCGGCGAAGGCGTCGAAGACCTGTTTGCTCTCCTCCTTCGACGCACCAAAACGCCAGTCTTCACCGAAGGTCATGGTACCGAGACAAAGTTCGGAAACACGCAAGCCCGACCGGCCCAGAAGTTTGTAGCGCATGGGTGCTTCCTCCTCAGTACACTAAGCGCCTGAGATAATTGGCGAAGTCCGTCCCCAGCTCAGGGTGCGCCAGGCCGTACTCTACCGTCGCCTCCAGATACCCCAGCTTGTTGCCGCAATCGTAACGCTTACCCTGAAAGGGATAAGCGATCACGGGTTCGTCGGCGAGCAGGGCAGCGATGGCATCGGTCAGCTGTATCTCCCTGGCGGCACCGGGCCGAGTCTTCTCCAATATACGGAAGATACCGGGCGTCAACAAGTAGCGTCCCACCACTGCCAGATTGGAAGGTGCGTCTTCCGGCGCGGGCTTCTCCACGATGGAGACAACGCGGAGCATTCCGTCCGCATCGGTGCGCGTCTGGACGATACCGTACTTGTCGGTCTCGTCCTTTGGTACTTCCATGACGCTCAACATGCTACAGCCATAGCGTTCCCACTTCTCCATCATCTGCGCTACCACACATCGGCCATGCGCCCGGATGAGGTCGTCGGCGAGCAGCACGGCGAAAGGTTCGTCTCCTACCACCGGTCGTGCGCAAAGGACGGCGTGGCCGAGACCCAGGGCGCTGGCCTGACGCAGGTAGATGCAACTTACCCTGGTCGGCAATATGGTCCGGACGATCTCGAGCAGCCGCTGTTTGCCCATCCTCTCGAGCTCCATTTCTAGCTCATAGGCCCGGTCGAAGTGGTCCTCGATCGAACGTTTGTTGCGTCCGGTGATAAATACCAATTGGTCGATACCCGCCGCCTCCGCTTCTTCGGCGGCGTACTGGATCAGCGGCTTGTCCACGATCGGAAGCATTTCCTTCGGACTGGCCTTGGTCGCAGGCAGAAAGCGGGTACCCAGTCCGGCTAGCGGAAATATGGCTTTACGGATTTTTCCCATTCCCGTATCCGGGTTCATCAGGCAAGGTGGCGATCGGCGGGGGTACCGGCACAGTCGCCGATAGGTTCCGGTTGGACTGGCTTGATGCTCTCCCAACGCTTACAACCCGGACATTGCCAGTGTAACCGGCGGGCGACTAAACGTTTACAATGAGTTCTTTCTTTTCTTCCGTCGCGCGTTCTTTACCCTTAAGTATGCCATAGGCACCACAGGCTTTACAGTGATATTGTGAGCTACCGGACGCATTTGTACCATTTTTAACGAGATCTTCGCTCTGACATTTGTGACAGCTGTATACTTTAGTCTCGATAATCATAATTGAAAACTCTTTGGTTCGTTTTATCAATGAACGCAATCGTTCAGACCAAGCGTATTCTTCCGGAAGAGAGGGCTAAAATCTAGAATCAGGTAACGAGAAAAACGGTGGCAATCGGAAAATGATTACCGATGAATCCATCTACCCTATCACTTCAAAAATCACCGCTATCTTAACACGAAAATCAATTGGAATAGACGACGTAGTTTCATTTCCCGAGAACAGGGTCGTGGCGTTTGTCGTTGATATCGAGGAATGTCTCAGAACACTTTCGTCCCAGCTCGTAGAGGGTATCGAGCAGGCGTGGCGTGACCGTGAAGCCGGTTTGGGTGTGGGTGCGCTGTACCGCTTCCAGGGCGGTCTGGTGCGAATCGAGGATGACACCGCTTAAGCGACGCGCGACATGACAAAACAAACGGTGCTCGATCGGATGCCGCTTGGAGGTGTA
>Ga0209259_1000498_pt1 | contig 11793 bp, 9 predicted proteins | sample WorMetGr2BELIZE1_FD_187417 | JGI IMG/M metagenome (GOLD analysis project Ga0209259, IMG submission 187417) | Marine gutless worms symbiont microbial communities from Max Planck institute for Marine Microbiology, Germany - Inanidrilus... ...
ACCGAAAAGTGTTGTTATTTAAATTTGCGAAGTAAGGTGCGCACACAATTAAGGTGATGTGGTAAATTTTACTACAGTCACATGTAGAATTTCTTCACGATTAGAATGATATAAAAACTATAAAAATTGGTTAAGATTAGCCAAAGTTATAGTCAAAAATAAAATGTCACGTTTTATTATGGTTCACTGTGTATAATACTGAATTTCACATCACAGCGGCTATTCATATTCTGTTTGTATTTGTCCAAATAATAGCTCCAGTTATTTTTATTCTGCCAAATAGTAGTTTCTCCCTATTTGTACAGCCCTAGTCGTGATGATATTGATGATCGAACGTGTAGCCTGTCATTTACAAGTCTGATGCTTGACTCGTTGTGCCACTGTGCCACAATGTGTGCACAACTGAAACTGTGTGATCATATGTATGCGTATTTAATTTTAATAAAGTAACTAACTCCACTTGCTTATTGCTATTATTCTGCTGTGATGGCTATGCATAGTTTCAGGTGAGGGTGGGCCACGGCTGCATGCAGTCTGCAGTGGCCCAGATGCTGTGCTCTGTGTTATTTTCGATTGATGAGAAGACCAAACATTGAACACCAACAATTCTCATTAACTGCATATTACAGGCATCATATTTTTCATTTTGAGTAACTATTGTTCAGAATGTGTCGTATTATTTTGACTAGACAACAATTTTTTTCTTAATTTTCAAAATACTTTTGTTTGTGTTTTAATTTCCTCTATAATCTATGTACTGTTTTTTATACCGGCTCACCTGGGTCGTCCTGGATAAACGGCGTAACAGGTTGTTGTTGTTATATATTCAAGAGATTTGCTTCAAAAAGACTTCAGAACCTTTTTTATCTGGGTGAAGCTTCAGAGAGCTTCCAGTACTGTCCAGGTCCTTCTCCATTATCAGCCCAACAGTTACTGGATTCTGATCCTTTTCTATGTAGATGTTGTGCACCCCTGTTTTAGGTCATTGCTGCCATGTTGTGGTGTATTGGTACACTGGCATGATATGGATCTGGGTCACGGAAAGCTGCGACGAAATCGCATCAACACTCTTTACAGTGGTAATAGTTTTATTTGCGTCACTGTAGAACTGAAGGTATGGAGACAGTGTAGGTAACACTGTCAACCATCGGCGGTCGAGCGTTTGCGGTCGCAGCAGCACAGTTTTGGAACAGTCTGCCCGACAACGTCACGTCAGCCAATTCGTTGTCGGCTTTCCGGCAGCAACTGAAACACACACTGTTCCAGCAGTCATTCCCAGACATCATCATGTGACATTTCTTAACTGTAACACCCATAGTGGCCTAGCAGTGGCATTGCTACTAAGGCCACTCTAAAAAATTATTGACTGATTGATTGATTGATTGAACACCACTGAAGAGAACTCTAGCATCTTATCCCTAATCCAAATGCACTAGTTGCCATCAGCAACAGCATGCCCATGCGTGCAGTAAAACTTTGTTCCAGTAAAATCCTCCAGTTCTTAATTGGGGATGCTGGCTAATGCAGGTTATCCTGTATAATGGCCATAAAATAGTAGTCGTATTACTAGTACCGGTAGTTGCTTCAGTCTAGAACAGTGCTATTCAAGCGAGAAGTATGAACTGCACTTTGCAGAGTTGGGCACTTTTGGGCCAAACTAATGTGTACTATAGTTTCAACTGTTGCTCAAAAACCAACGGTGTTTGGTTCCTTTTAAATTTCCATTTGAACTGTTGAAACATGCAGCGAAGGTGACGTGTGCTTGATTGCAACAAAGATCGGTGAAACACTAGTTGATGATATACGTCATCAATTTAGACGAGGAAGAGGAAGTACCAAGTAGTAATGCCAACTTTGTTTTGAGCATCTGCAAGAGAAACACAAGAATAAAGGAAGCAAACTCTACCTTGCTTTAGTAGGTCATGAAAAATGCTTGCACATGTGAGTACGTTGTGTTTGTGTTATACAAAAATGGTGATATGTTGTGCAGCATTGCATCCAGTCTATGGCCTGATTTGGACGAACGGTAAAGAAGTGTTTCTGGCTTCGGTTGACATTGTTGGAGACAAGTTGAAAAGTGTTTCTTCAGCTCATCTTGCTGTCTTTGAGTGAGTTTCTAACCTGTTTTACTTGCTTTCTGAAAACTCGCATCCCGTGTTAGTGTTGATGTGATTGCAATCTCTGTTGTTGCATGAGTACATAAAGTTCAATCTGTGGTTGTGTTGTGGCTGCAATAGTATGTTAGCCATATGGGGGCATGGGTTAATTTGTTACATGAGAGATGGCAATGAAAGTGTTAAGTTTGTCGCGTGAAGTCTTGTGTGCGTGAAGATGGATGAAGATGGATGATGTTGATGCTCCTGGCGATCATTGTAGGCATGTGGAGAGTGTGAGCTGGTGTTTAGCCGCAGCTCATCTCAATGATGGTCTACTCTGTGTTGATCATCAATCTTCTGTCACCATCTGCTGCATGTCGTCAACTGATACAGGAGTCACGTTGACTCGGCTTCATAACGTTAGCGTCGACACTGTTCCGCGAGGTCATTGCTGTGTTTGTTATGCAGTTCAGTGCTGTTCTACACATGCTCATACATTCTTAGTCCACCATCATTTACATTACAAATATTTCTTTTATAATCAACGTGTGTCATCTACTAGACAGACTCTTTGCTGGAGACATATGCTATTTGCTGTCTGATGCATTTGATACAGCAGAAAGAAGCCTGGATGGGTACTTCATTATGTTACACAGTATAATTACCACTGCACTGAAAATGATTCAACAAAAACCTATAACAAGCCAGTTGGTTTTTACGGCCTGATTGTGCCCCCAGTTCCAAACGCCAACAGTTCCAAATGCCCCTAGTTCGGAATGCCTGCCGAGCTTCGATCGCTGCACGCCAGTGCTGCTCGTTGACTGCTGCTGCACGCTGGTGCTGCATTCCGCTTCCAGCGAGCGCATACCATTCGATTGGCGGGGGGTTGCCGGAATGGCAAATTTCAAAATCTATCTCCTCCGTCAGTTTTGTTCAAATCAAGTCAATTTTTTTACAATACACAGAAGACACAGAAGCAAATAATGATGGACCAGAGTTTTGAAATTTGAATTCTGTGGTTTTTGAGAATTTTTTTTAGATTTTTAAAAAGGCGTCGCGCAGTCCCTCTGCGGCCGATCTGGACCATTATGGTCGCGGCCAAACTAGATCACAGTAGTGTCTTTGTGACCAAGTTTCGTGAAAATCGGTCAACATTGAAGGATAGAAATGCTGGTCAGAGACACACAGACACACACACAGACAGACAGACAAACTCGGCTGAAAATAACAGCCCTTCAGGTTTGCATTCGGGCCATTAATGTCACTGTCGTCATCATTGTGTTGTGTTGTTAATGTTGACTGGTGGCTACATTGTCTGTTGGTTGTGGCGTGCTGTACACTGCAGGCTGTGTATGGAGCCCAGTCAGTGATGTCATCTGTATACTGTCATCTCGTCAATGTCAGCTGCACGCTGGACAGCGGACTGACAGACGAGCTACGATCACACTGCCAGACATTCACAGGTCTGCATTGCACGTACTGGCCTCTTCGCTCGCAGCTGTATTCAAAATGGAGGTACTGTAATGTAACGTGTTGACGGCCACCGTGAAAGTGTGAGCACTTGTTGTTATCGTGTGACATGGCATGATACGTTTAACATGTGCTAAAAAGACTGATGGATAGCAGCGGAATCTGTTGCATCGAATCATAACAGAACAGAGTTTGGCTGACGCTCACTACTAGACTGCCGTGCAGTAACGCTGCCACGACGCGAAACCCGTTGAAATTAGCTGGGGTGCCCCAAACTACCGGACTGATCTCAGCCGTTAGTGGGCCGATGTTCACAATATTGTGGTGACATCTTGAGGACATATTGCTGCTTAACAAGGTTTTTTCCGATTGTCGATGCGTGCCTTGGTTGCGAAGATATAGCCCGACAGAGTTGTGCGATGGTGCCCAGATGACGATTTTTGGCGACTTTTTTGGGTCCTGCATTTTCAGTGAGCCGCGTGCCGCACATTTCAGACATGCATTCTAAATTTGCACTAAGGCCACGCCATGTGTGGAAGTATGGTAGGCATCCAATGTGTGGCCGCTGAGATTAGGCGAGGAAAAAAAGAAGATAGAAACCACAGCATGAAAATGGAATGGTCTGCACTATTCCATAGTGCGACCGCGACCATAAAAAGTAGTGGAAAAAGTGAAAGCAGAAATCATTGTCAGTGCTATTAATGTGTTGTCGTTGCATGTCTGCAGTGGCACGGTCAGCTGTGCGTGTTGGTCCAGTGATGGAACTCGACTGGTTGTTGCTGTCGGCTGCATTCTGCTTGTCAGTGCTACCTCTCTTACTTACTTATGATCATAACTGTTCTATTGTCATTGTCACCAGATGGCTCTTTGTTGACGAACGCACAAAATGAATAAATGCCACAGTGCTGATTTACAGGACATTCGCAAGATGTCTGCCTGGCAGCCTGAAAATGACCTTTAGTGTGCTTCTTGGCTCCGCCCACCAGGGCCATGAGCCTTAGCAACCTAGAAGCCACGCAGAACGATGCTTTCGCTCTGAAACAATATTAATATGTATATTTGCCAAACTTTACATCAATGTTTGTCATTTATTAAGTTTATCTCTGTCTTGATATTACAAGTGTTAAAACTTAACAGTGCGATTTTTTGTACTTGATAATGTATATGTATTACATGTTGAAAGCTTGTGCTGCATTATAGTTGTATTCCGTGTGTTGTGCAGTGTGATTGATGTTTGTCAGATATATCAATGGCAAGACATTGGCAAGTCCCTTGACAGATTCACAGTAAAAGAGTGGAAAATCCCGGAGTAAGTTTAGTTTCATATCTTCTGTTGTTACTCAGACAGTCGTGACTCAGCGGTTAAGATAGTGTAAAAGTCTCACCTGGGACCCTGGGTGCCTCTCACCTTGGTGACCAGATTCACTTTCCTGTCACCTGGATGAGTGTCATTGAGTGACCCACGTTCAGTGTACTGTCTTCTGACTGCCTGCCACCTGAGTGACGGTTGGTTGGTTGGTTGGAGTTGGTTGGTTGAAGTTTAACGTCCCTTTTCACCTTGATTGATTGAGTAGGGTTTAACGTCCCACTAAACACATTATAGGTCATATCGGGGACGGATTTTACGGGTCAAATAACCCAACCGACAGTGTCAAAGCACTGAAGGAAGTCGTCCCTTTTCAGCACAAATACGGCTATATGAGAGACGAGCCACGTGAGTGATGCAATTTCAATGTAGTCTCACCTGGGCGACTCTTACCTGGCGAGCTGAGTTCATTGATGACGTGAGTCGGAATTGCTCAAGTGCTACAGATGAAGTACCACTTTACATACTGTCAACGATGAGCGATTGAAGTGTTAGAACAGTCGACGTTTGATGCTCTGTGTAGCGTCGACGGTCGTATCAGTGCACTGTCTGCCGTCGATGGATCTTCCCAAGTCATTTGTACAACAGAACTACAGCTTGATCAGCTGTGTCACAGCGACAAGATGGATTTCTTCCAGTTACCTGGTCTGTCTGTCTGTCTGTCTGTCTGTCTGTCTGTTCGTTTCTGTATGTCTCACTGCCTTGGTTCTTGTGGTGGATATAAAAAAGAAAAGTCACTAAACCAGACTGCCGTGTAATAGTCATTGAGGATCTTGTTCGTTTACTGGTGTCTACGGTGTGTATTAGTAACACACACGTTGTGCACACAGCGTTTATGGTCATTTGGCATTGAACCTGTGTCAACTACCTGCTTTTGATTCTGTTTGCTACCTGTTTTGAAAGAGAATCTTTCTCGACGGTTTGAGCAGGTTTCTACAGGTTGGATGCCCTTCATGTCAAGGCACTGCAGGGAACTCAAACCACTGGTGTCATACTTTTAACATCACAAGCCAAAATCGCACTTTGCGCGATTTTGGCTTGCGGCGTCGGCAGCGACCGAAAACTCCGCAGCAATATTATCTTGCGGTCCGTCTTGCGGCGGACCGGCGAGTCCGGTTTGATTGAGTCTGGCGCACCTCTGCCGCACGCGGCGCCGGCCTGTTCGTTTGGCGATCCCAGCCAATACAAACAACCGTCCGTCCAGCATGCTGCGCTGTCGGATATCGTACATGGGTAATTGATACCTGCTCACTCTACGCACACTTTAACGGCTTAACTGCCAACAACCGCTGACACCGGATATATCGGTCGCAGCAGCGCAGTCTGTCGCTGGTATAAAGGGTTAATGGTCGCTCAGACCATAGCGGACACAGACGGACAGACGCTTCGGATTTTAAAATATAAGATACCACGCCAGCTGACTTCTGGGAGAAGGAACGTCACACCATGTTGATGTTAACGCTGAAAGTTTGTGTCAGTAAGGCCAAGTCAAGATGGTGTTTAATATTGTTTACACTGCAGACGTGAGGGAGCGTGATGAATGCCAGGCTGATGCTGATGTGAATGGCTGCAACGATGTGGTTTTGTTGCCTAGCAACACATCGTCTCACACTCACCAGCTGCTGAACCTACAGCGTAATCCACAGGTAATGCATCTGCATTATTTTTGTTAGTTTCATTTAAGACAACATTGTAATTATAGTTTTTCATTTTTTAGTTTGTGAGTTGATTTTAAGATTTTAATTATTACATTTTGCGTGAGTCAAAGACCACAAGAAATGTATTGTGGTCACGTGCGTCTGTGTGTCTGTGTGTGTGTGTGTGTCTGTCTGTCTGTCTGTCTGTCTGCGGCCGCATGCCTACAGTATTGCACGGACCCGGATGTAACTTGGAGCAGTGGTAGGGGATGCCCCCTAGTTGTGCACTATTGGGCGGATTTGCAATTGGTGCACAGGATGTGTTGCTATGGCAACATTATGGAAATGCGTGGCAGAGCCCAGCGGTAATCCGCCAGGCCCAGCGCACGCTGCACGCACTACGCACACACGCACGCACCAGCGATAAAATCGACGCACCTGCTGCGTGTGCGACGTTATCTGCAACAAGGCCGTTCCATTTCATCCATACTGCGCGGGTGTTGCAACGCGAACGCGAAATGTTAGCGAGTACATGCTTGTACTCGCTCTATGCCTAGTTAGTTATGTTTTTCTTTGGTTATTTGTTTGTGATGTCAGAATGGCTTGTTTGCTGCAAATTAGTTGTCATGTTGTGTTTTAATATTTAACAGTCTTCACATAAAAATACAACGTGTGACTCTGCAGTTGATGAGTAGTTGACTGTGATGTACCTAAGTAAGCAACACACACACACACACACACACAACCGTTTCACGACCCTTTTTCCTGGACCACCCGTGTAAGCCGGTGCCAGAAGAGAACTTCTGGACTTTATGGTGCAAGGGAAGATTAACAGAGGCAGACACACCGACCATCCGGACTAATCAGCACCCACCTGTAAATACTGTGTATGCACATCACAGTTCTGTTTAGCGTTATGACTGACTTTCATCATGTTCACATTTTAAATGAATGTTTGTAAATGATATGTTGTTGGAAATATTATAGGCCGTGGTTAGAACTGACTGTTCTCAGTTAGTGATGTTCGACACTGCTGAAATAGAGAGTGCTAATTCTGTGATTAAAATCGACTGCAGTAACCTCACTGGTCTTCTCAGTCCGGATCTACTTTGTGTCTGTGTAAGTAATGTGCCTGCACGTAGAATTTTTGAACATTTAATAAGGTTCGTGTGATCTATGTCTGCTGCGTAAATTTGCTTTGATTAATTCACTTACTGATTGATTGGCTGATTTATTGATTAGTAGTGTGAGATTATCTTGCCTGCTGATATTATAGTTGTTATTTTCATAGTTCATCCGTGGCTGTTATGAAGTTAGCTAAAATTTGTTAGCTTTCCTCACATGCTGAAAAGTTTATCGTATAATATCATCCCATGTAGAGTAGACCCACAAGTAGACGGCCTACTGTGTACTTTGCCAGTATGGCTGTTCATTTGCACTAGGCTAGTTCTCACACAAAGGATGATGATTGAGGTTGTTTACACATACAAGAGTATTTTTTTATATTAGTAATTATACTACACGTTAGTAGTATATGTTGAATAGTTTTTTTTCAGTGTTTGTGAACGCTGTTTGTTGTTGAATGTTCGATGTTGGGTTATGGGTTATGTTTCTTTTTTTGTACTTTGTGTACGATATAATAATAATAATAATAATAATTACGGGCTTGAAACTGTTGCTGCACCACTACTTCTGCTACTACTACACAACTACTAGTAAAACAATATCTACTACTACTATTTAGTCAGTCTTTATTTCTGGAGTTAATTGGAGCGGATTTTACTGCTAAATGTTTTCAAACCAACAATGGATGACTTTATCTTTCTGCTTAAACCAAGTTTTCAACTAAGGTTTTAAACCAAAGCTTAATCTGAACACTAAATCTGGTTTTAAACCAAAGCTGACATTAACTGTGGTTTAAAACTTTGGTTTGAAACCCAGTTTTAAATGAGGTGTTTGTAGCTATGGTAACAAATCGGTACAAGTCTTTGCCCGTAGCACATGGAACACGTACTAAGTTCGGTGCCCGATTCTGCCTATTCACTGTGCCTGCTGCCACAGCTGCACAGTTCCGAGAACAAAAATATTCGCCATTTTTCATTATGGTACAACTATGAGACTTATGCAGACCGTTTTGTACTCTTATGTGAAATTAAATAGTTAATGTTTGTGTTTGCATCATTAATCCAAAAAGTAAAGTGAATTTAGTTTAAAACCGGAGTTAAAGACTAGAGTTTAAGCGCAGCTGCCTATCAAAATGCCTTACGTACGTTTGGTTTAAAACCAGATTGTTCAGATTAACTTTGGTCTAAGACCTAATTTCGGTTTTATCTTCGGTTTAAAACCGTACTTAGGAGGTAAGTTCGGTTTTAAACTGGGTTTAAAACCAAAGTTAAAACCGAATGCGTTGTCACGTTACATTTTTATGCTAATTAGGTTCTAAACCGAAGTTTGGTCTAAAACCCAGTTTAAAACTTGGTTTAAGTGGAAAGATAAAGTCACCCAGTGTCAAAGCAGTGGAGGAAATTTGAAACTGATGTCATGTAACAAATATTTTGATGAATTTCGCTACAATGCTGAGTATGATTTTACATACTTGAGATGATGTTGACTGAGCACAGAACGATGGCTATCATGTTGCTGTTGGCTCCAACGCCAGTTCTGTCATCACCATCTTCCGTATTTCTCATCAGCACATTTTGAAATCTCACGAACTAGTGAGTTCTGTCCGTTGTTTGTTGGTTGTTAAGCAACTATATGTACTGCTGCATGAAACTGGTGAATAGATGGTGAACTTATCCTGTGTTTTGCAGATGTTGGTAGGTCATATTAGACATGCAGTGTCATAGCACATACGTGTAGTTCAGTGGTTGAACTCTTTATTTCTTCTGTGCTATCTCCAGACATGAACACACAAAAACATTAGATCGTCTTTAAACCATTCGGTGTGTGCATATTTTGTTTGGTTTATTTTATTCATCTCATTAAGTTGGTGTAACCATCTTTCTCTGTTTGCTTTAGAAATGTGACATGGTACAGAGATAGTGTACATAACCAAGCTTCTTCTCCTTAATTTGAATATGCTAGTTGCTGTCAGCAAGGGCATGTGGGCGGTAAACTTTGCTCCAACAATATCATCCAGTTCTTAACTGTGGGTGCTGGCCAGTACAGATTGACTTGTATAAGAGCCATGAAACAATTGTGTGTGGTGTTTAGAAATGTGACAGAATTATGCTCAGAGTTCAGCCATGTAATGTGGTAGACGTTTAGCTGTATTTAATTTTCATATGTTGTTGCTAATTTGCCAAGTATTAATTTCAGAGGTTGTCCTATGGTATCCGACCAAAAGGTTTGAGTTGTTGGCGTGACAATGAAACGAGAAGTCTGTTGACTCTGGTGATGACGGGCCAAGTCGCTGACGACACAGCCGCGGCTGCAGTCTTTGTACCTTCATCAGTAACCACAGACTATCAGCTGCAGCTACAACTCCATTCAAGTCGGTGCCAACATGAATGTTCATTTATTAACAACACATACTGATAATGCTACAGCGAAATACATAGGATGCAGTGACGTCACATATCTGTGGTCGCAATGCAATCGCCATTTTGTAGGTCAACACGTCGTACTGTGTGTAGTTAAATGGTGAAGATTTGTCACGTTATTCGAATAAAATTGAATAAGTTGGTTTAAGAAAATGTCCTATGTTATTGAGAAAGTGACGTCTACTGACGTCAGAATAACAAACATTTCGCAGAGCTTGCCCCACAAAATGGCAGAAAACAGCTGATATGAAGAAATTACGTCACTGTCACCGTATGTATAGATGGTGTGGACGTGTTTTATGAAAACACAAGAATGATTGGGTGAAAAAATGCATGGATTATGAAGTGGAAGGTGTAAGACTTAGAGGCAGACCAAAGAAAGCCTGGGCAGAGACTGTGGAAAAAGACTGTTGAACCTGACAGTTAAACAAGGAGGATGCTTTATGTTATATACAACAATCATATTTCAGCTTCACAAATATTTTAATTTAGTGAACGTCTGAGTCAGGTTTTAAATATTTAATTTCTGTTAAGGTTGAACAGCATGCTTTTCTGGCACTAAGGGCCAGTTTTCCATCGCCAATTAAATTAACTTTAATCTTTGATTACGTAATCTTGAATTAATTTAATGGTTGAAGTTAATTGTCAGTTAACCAAGTTGCGTTTTTCCATGCATTTTTAATCTCCAATTAGTAAACGGGCGATTAGTTGACGCCAGATTAATTGCACCTGCTTTCGCCTTTTCTGATTGGCTGTCAGTGTGACCTAAATATCTGCTCATGCACAGAACTCTACTGTCACTGTCAGTGACGTCACCGCCCAAGCTGGCAACCGTCGCTAACACAGGGTCATCACTTGTCATCAACGTTGAAGACACCGAAGACTCAAACCCAAAGATGGCCGCCACTGAAGTCTATAAATAGAAATCCGACGTGATTGGTTATTGAGCAGGCGTGACATATAGAGTTCGCTGTGATTGGTTAAACAGCTAGTAACTGGCTGACTAATTAACATTCCGCCATTTTTCGCATTTCAATTCGGCAGATGATTGTGACCACGCCCTTCGCTGCTGTTTGATTGGCCAGTTAAGTATCTAGAGAATATTTAATATTATATCTATGGTCGCTAATGACACTTCGTGGACTTCGTAGTCGTGAATTCGTCAATACGATGTATAGTGGTCTGCAATGTACCTGGTCCAGCAGTTTCGTGACAGCGAACTTCGACAGTCTGAAGCGCTGGTGGAAGTTACAGCTTCATCATATTCTTTGCTCAAATTCTTCTGCGTAGCGGACAAAAAAAGGAAAAAAACTCGGCAGATTCGCCGTTGTTAATTGGCTATTAACGAGTTAATTGGCCAAAAATGGGCAATTAAGATAATGGACGATTTAATTGACGATTGTCCATTAACTGGTGGTTGAAAAATGACATTTGAGCTAATTGACAATTATCTGCCGATTTTAATGGGCCATTGAGTTAATAGAAGATTGCAGTGTTAAAACCGGACCTTAGTGGATTAAAAAGGATGAATGATTTCCGTGGCTAACACATAGAGGGACATGCAGCCATACAGAATTTTGCACCAATTGACTGCTGAGAATCAGGAGCAGCTGTGTAAGCCAGGTTTAACTGGAAATGGTTGTCAAAGGTGTCTGTCTTCAGAGTAAATGGAAAATTTA
>Ga0209259_1000499_pt1 | contig 11776 bp, 9 predicted proteins | sample WorMetGr2BELIZE1_FD_187417 | JGI IMG/M metagenome (GOLD analysis project Ga0209259, IMG submission 187417) | Marine gutless worms symbiont microbial communities from Max Planck institute for Marine Microbiology, Germany - Inanidrilus... ...
GCGGCGGCAATACGGCCTTATGTCAAATTACTTTGACCGCTGATATTTGTGTTACTAGTTATGGTCGCCCTATGTAATAGGGCAGACCATTATATTTTTGCCCTGTGGTTTCTTCTTCTTTTTTTTTCCTCACCTAATCTCAGCGGCCATAGATTGGATGTCTACCATAATTCGTTACATGGTGTGGCCCTAGTGTAAATTTAGAATGCAGGTCTGAAACGTGCTGCGCGCGGGTCACTGGAAATGCAGGACCCAAAAAATCGCCAAAAAGTCGCCATCTGGGCACCATCGCACAACTTTGTCGGGCTATACCTTCGCAACTAAGGCACGTATCAACAATCGGAAAAAGTTGTTAAGCAACGATATGTCCTCCACATGTCCTCATAATATGGTGAACTTCGGCCTACTAACAGCTGAGATCTGTTGGCGAGTTTGGGGCAGCCCAGCAAATTTCAACGGGTTTCACGTCTTGGCAACGTTACTGCAAGGCATCTAGTAGTGGGCATCAGCCAAACTTTGCGGCGTTGAACAGAGGGCACCACCTGTGTTCCGCAGGGCGACCATCATGTTGGGCATTGGCCCACATTTCTAGTATTAATCTTCAGTACCGTATTGGATTGACGTGAATTTGTTTTGCGCTGTCCACAAGCCTTAATATTTGTCATTTGACGTGTGAACACAGACTCACGAGAGCCAGCAGGTGTCGAGAGCAGTATGTCCAGTGCACCGTTGACCAACACCAATGACCCGGCGACGTCTAGTCAGAATGCATCTGAGTTTGACTTCAATGAGTTCTTCCGCATTGACAGTGTAAATATCAGGAGTCGTTGAGGTCTTCTCACCAAGCGATGCTAACTGCTGTCTGCTAGTCAGCTGCGTGGGCTGCACTGTATAGACCCGATTTATTTTCCAATGAATATTGAAGTTATTCGAACAGCTTGTTATTGTTTCAGATTTTGCCTGTTTGGGCTTGCTGTGCTGTTCTTAGTTATCGCATGGTTTGATACCACCCGGGTGAGCTGGTGCCAGAAGAGAACCTCTAGACTTTATGGTGCAAGGGAAAATTAACAGAGGCAGACACACCGACCATCCGGCTGGGCACCACTCCATCTGGACTAACCAGTGCCCACCTCCACCATCCGCCCATTTTTTACAGGCCGGATGCCCTTCCTGCAGCTCAACCAACAGTGTCAAAGCACTGAAGGCAGCAGCTGTATCACGCTAAGTAGGACACAATGTAGTGCATTGCTTTCCGACAGTGTTGGTTGTCGAGAAAGGCATCCATGGCACAGGCGAAGCCACTTCACATTTGATATGCGGATAAATCATGGCATGTTCTAGCCGTGCATAATGGATGGCCTTCAGACGGAGTTCGTTCCATGTCACGTGAGTGACGTGACATTTTGTCATGCTCGTAAGAAAGTGATGAACTCAGAAATGGAACAAGGTGGATTTAGTTACAGTGGGCCAATGTGAATGACCGTGAGTGACCTTCAGGGCCGTGAAACAGTTGTGTGTGTGTGTGTTGAGTGACCTTCAGCATGGCTATGACATTAAATGTCATTGCTGAAGGAATTCTCAAGGTCAAAGGCAGTCACGTATGTTGTAAAAGGTGTAGTGTCTCAGAAACAGTGCAAGATAGAGACGTTGTTAGTTACTACAGATCACTAACAGGAATATTTATGATAATCTTGAGTGGCCTTAGGTGGCGCGGTAGTGCAACAGGTAGAGTGTTGGACTTGCGATCAGCAGGTCGCAGGTTCAAATCCCACTCGAGGCAACGCTGCGTAACAACCTTGGGCAAGTTGTTTGCACCTATGTGCCTCTGTCACCAAGCAGTATAACTTGGTACCGGCCAAAGGGCGGTGATGCTCTGCGGCTGGGGAGGTAATCGCAGGACTGGCAGAAAGTAATGGCAGCCTACCGCCGGGTGGATGACTTACGGTCATCTGCGGGCTGACTGCCTGTACACCGGGATCAGCTCCGGGCCCAACGCTCGGTATCGAGTATGGGAAAGCCTTTACCTTTACCTTTCTGAGTGGCCTGCGAGGTCATTCATCTGTGTCAGCCTTTTTACCGCATGCAGTGAACTAACGTAAGGTTCTGTTTTTGGTGCTGTATGTGATTTTTTGTTTGTGTATGAAATATCTCTGGAACCGCTAAACACATTTGCGCCAAATTCACAGGGAAGACGTGTTTGGTCCCTCGCTCGGACGAATTTGAATGTCAGGGTCAAAGGTCAAGGTCACCAGGGACACAAAACGGCATTTTTTGGCCCTTTGGGCGGCATGCGTGTGGTTTATGTTTGGCAAAACATCTGTAACCTCTAGTTGTATGCTATTTTTCATGCAGTGATGCAGCAGCTGAGTACTGCCACTTATGTGAGATGTTTGTGACAGCTAACTTGCTTGTTATTGATTTTATCCGAGGCTGGTAACAGGTGCATGATATTGGCACTGTGTGATATTTTGTACCGACTTGCAGCGTTGTAATGCTCAATTGTCATAGATCTATTGCTTTTGCACATTTAAGTGAAACCTAGTTACAGAATGTATTTTTATACACTCCGTATATTTTTATACGTTCAGAACTTTAGAGCTTGAATTAATAAACAGTTATTTCACAGTAATTAGTTTACATCAAAATGTGACCATTGTCTGTGTAGCTTGTGACTTGCAATAAGTGCTACTGCCAACTTAGCTAGCATGAATAGATTGTGCACAGTCAAGGTGACAGTATAATGCCTGAGTGCCTTATATATATTTATTATTACACAAAGAATGCAGCACAATGTGATAAAATCACAAAAAAAGGAGAACAGTAAGACCATACAATTTTATAGGTTTTGTATTTGTCTGCTACATGAATGTTTGCATCACATGTGCAGATATATTATAGATTTTATTAAAAGTATCAATTTGTTTGATACATTATTATCCTAGGGGTACAATATAACCTAATTTGTGTCAAAAACGTTGTTAAATTCCAACAAGCCAGCCTTGCGTCATACAATTTATGACTTGCTTTGTTATAAATTGTATTCAGAACTGCTGATATGCCTTCATGTAAATAGTAACACAATGTGAACAGTCTTGTCATGGTTATTAAGTGAAATAGTTTTCTGCCGGAGCTAACTGTGTTGTGCTGTGTGGCGTTGTCAGGCGGCACTGGGCTTGGGTGTGGATGGTTTGCCGGCGGTGAATTCGACGACTCACAGTCGGCTGTGGAAGTGGTCTGGTCGTGCGTACGCCGATGACACTCAGCACGCGGCGTTGGCTGACGACAACGCAGCGACACAGACATCACAGCGTGACGGTATTGTCCACTTCATGGCTGCTGTCTCAAGTGACTGGGTCATGTCTCTTCTGGCATCATAACATCCCCCCTTCCCTCAATAATAGACATAATTGGAACGATGATTGTCTGGAGGGTAAGAGAGAAAATTATCGGTTCCGTTCTGTGCAGTATTGTGTGCAACACTTGTGCACACTGCAAAGCACACACAAATGAACAGACCTAACAGTTGTTTGTTGCTTAGATTTGGCTTTTCTGTGGTTTTTATTGTGTTTTACAATTTGTCTCTGTTAGATATAGCTTTTGGGGATTGTTTTGTGTTGTAGTTTATTTGTGTTTGGGTGCCTTTGTTGTGTTAGATTTAGTTTCTTCACTACTGTGCCCAGAGATTTGCTGGGAAGAACATCTCCGAAAGGACCTATTTTGTGTCGAGTGGGAAATAAAAACCTTAACTCTATCAGCCAGTGTCATCACACTGCCATCGTAAAGAGCATGGCGACCTTCTCTCGGCTGTCAGGTTTTGATGGATCGAGGATGGATCAAGTCCAGTGGGTGAAGAATCAAGTCCAGTGGGTGATTGGCATTAGTGCTTTGAGTTCTTTTTAGCACTCTGAACTGTTGGTTTGGCAACAGAAAGGGCAACAAACCTGTAAAAAAAAACCTGTTAAAATTATCCACAGCATGATTCTGTGTTGGCCGATTCGACCCAACTTGGACAGCAGGTCAGTTAAACAAAAAGGTTCACGTGTGTCGTGACTGGGTCTGTCATATGATGTAATACCGTGTTACCTTTAGGGCGGTTTGCACCAACCTTACTTAAGTACTGCTTAAAGTGGTTTGCTCTGTGCGCCATTGTCTGAACCTTCCCACATCCATACTTACCAGAACATGTCAAGCCCAACTGATGTAGATCTGCTGCAGCTGGAGTTAGTTAGTTAGTTGGAGTTTCACGTCCTTTTTTGCACAAATACAGCAGAGACGAAAGGTCGGGTGGAGAGTTATCCTTACCTAGTGAAGGAAGGCTAGCGACATATTGACCGCAACCCTGGCCGCCTTTTTGTTGAGCAGCTGAAATGGACAACGTCTAGTGTGCTGGTGTAGGTGAGGCTGGAGCAGCCGGGCAGTCGTCGGGCCTCATTGATACAAAAGTTCTGCTGAGTCTGCTGCAGAAGTCTGACCAGGAGACGCCCAGTCTGCCGTCACTCTACCTAGACAGCCGACTTGCTCCTCAGTCAACGGCTGGGCCGCCAACTGCACCAGCTCACGGTCTGTGCTTTGCATTCCTCTCTACCTCGGCTGACAGAGTTGTATTTCTCTGTCTCAGTTCGTCAGTGGAATAGTCCAAACCACGGATGAATCCTCGTGAGGTTACTGGAAGGGTTGGGCCTTGGGAAATAAGCAATTGGTTGGATTTTGGGTGCAATGTAGACCCCAGTTGGATGGAACATGAAACTGGCATGAATTTGGGAGCATGTGCAGCAGTGGAGAAAACCCTATATCAAAATTCCATTATGATACAAGTGCCTGTGTGAAATTCACCGATGAAAACTCACTGTGTGAAATTCCCTGACAAAACCTGTCTGTTGGCGGGAGAGACACTGTGGCTGATGTATAGTGACTGTGGCCATCTGCTTCACTGCTTGGTGTTCACTGCTTAGGCTGCAGTGTGCGTATACTTCCTTGTGTTGCAGTGTCATTAGAATCTTTGACTTCTGCCGATGCACAGTGTCGATTTGTCGTGAAAGTCGTGACCGAGTTTTCACATTTGGAATAATGTTTTGTTGCTGTGTGGCCGGATGTTCTTCCTGGTGCCAACCAAGGCAGTCCGTAGTCCATGCCTCATCCTTCTACAGGGTTCCCACAAACCTGGAACACCTGGAATTGTCAGGAAATTTTGTAAACCTGGAAAAGTCAGGGAATTTGATATATGGTCAGGGAATTTTTTATAACATGTCACATGGTTCGCGACTTGCTTACTGATGAGTTGATCTTTGCACGTAATGTGTAAATTGAATTAGCTTAAACTTAGGCCCATTCACGATGACACTAATTTCCTGGGTAAACAGGATCTATTGACTGGTTTCATATAATCAACATTTTCAGTTACTGTTGTAGAAAGCACCGCGAAATGCCTGGAAATACTTTAAAGTTATCTGGAAAAGTCAGGGAATTTTATTTAGCCTAACCTGTGCGAACCCTGTTCTGTTGTCTGTTAACTGACTGAAAGTTGATTGGACATCGCTGCCTGTATGTGGCTGTATGTATTGTTCTGTTGAGACATTTGTCGTGCGTCGTGTTATGATGTGGTGACATTGGCTTGTAGGCAAAGTAGCGGCCAATGTCCAGGCATTGTTGGACAGCGCTAGTCAGCCAACTGCTACTCAGCCTGGTAATTACTGCATAACTTTGTCTGTTATTACCGGCATTCTAGTCATTCGCAGTTTAGTTTATGTGGCTTGTGTTTCATTAGCACTTAGCAGTTTATTGCCACATTCGTGATGCAGCAGTAATTTGCAGCAGAGTCCTTTGCATACAAAATGCAGTATATCCTAGTTTGCTGGTGTAGTTGTATTGTTAATTGTTTGCATCAAAGACTGGTTCTGCGTAGTTCTTAATGTAGTGACACACTAGAAAGTTTTCTTTCGAAACTCGCTTTCGAAAGTGACTTTCGAAAGAAATCTTGCACGTGTGTCATGAAAACTTTCGCCATTTTTCTTCTTTCGAAAGAAACTCACAATTAGAACATGTTCTATTCTCGCAAGTTACTTTTGAAAGTGACTTTCCACTGTGTCACTACCTTTAGCACTGTTGGTGCAAAGTAGCAGCCAATGTCCAGGCAATGTTCAACAGTGCTAGTCATCCAACTGCTACTCAAAAATGCAGTATATCCTAGTGTTGTAGGCAAAGGACTCTGCTGTCACTCATATTTATATTTACGTTATTATGAAATAGTGCACAACCTAAAGTGATTGATTAGTGTTTACATAATAGTATTCATGTGGGGATGGTGGAGGTGGGCACTGCTTAGTCTGGATGGAGTGGCGCCCAGCCGGATGGTCGGTGTGTCTGCCTTTGTTAATCTTCCCTTGCACCATAAAGTCCAGAAGTTCTTTTCTGGCACTGGCTCACCCGGGTGGTCCCGGAAAAAGGGCCGTAAAACGGTTGTGGTGTGGTGTAAAACGGTTGTGGTAATGGTATTCATGTCACTGATTACACGTTTTTCCATTCAGTGCTTTGAGACTGTTGGTTGAACGACATAAAGAGAAATCGTTCTCTTGTTATACCCATTAGTTCTCTTTTGGGAAATACAGCAAAACGAGTAACTCGGAATAGAAGACCAGTTGAATAAAAACTGAAAGTATTAGTAGATGTGCTTTGCATACTTGTATTCATAATTTGTGTCCCGTGTGGGTCCCGGGGCTGCAAGTAAGTAGGTAAGTGTCTCATTAAGTAAGTAAGTGACAGATTTGTGAAGTGCCAAAACCAGAATAGGCTCTCTCCGTTTCCAGCCCGGATGTCGTAGGAGGCGACTACACCCATGTTATTCTGTGTTGTAGAACATTTCTTTTGATTGGTGAATGTGTGCTTTTGTTGTGTTGGGTTTAGTTTTTCCATATGAAGCCAAGAGATTGGCTTGGGGAACGTCTCTGAAATGACCTATTTTGTGTCGAGTGGGACGTAAAACCTTATCTCAGTCAATCAGTTCATAATTTGTCAACAAACTGAAATGCAGTATAGTGCCATCAATCAAACGTGCTGCATCGTTGCACTCAAGATACATTCATGTACGTAGTAGTTAACCACATTCATTGGAATCTTGTCATGTCAATGTGTCTTGGTATTTTTTACATTTCACGTGAGTCGTAGATGACGCGAAATGTATAGTGGTCACGAGTGTCTGTCTGTCTGTCCACCACCGCATGCCCACGCTACTGCACGGACCCGGATGTAACCTGGGGAGTGGTAGGCAATGCCCCCTAGTTGTGCACTATTGGGCGGATTTGCAATTGATGCACGGGTTGCGTTGCTATGGCAACATAACGCAAATGCAAAATGTCAGCAAGTACATGCTTGTCACGTGGTTTATGCTTATATATCACTGTAATTTTTGTAAATAAACATAACTCAAACACTAAAAGCTGCAAACAGAAACAACACTTTTCCTGCGCAGAATGATCTCTGATGCAAAAGATAGTTAATGGGAGTTTAACGTCCCTTTCCAGCACAAATACGGCTATATCAGAGACGATGACGCAGAAGTAAAAGTGTCAGTGGCTTTGTTGTTTGCGTGCGAGCAGTGCTGCCAGCTGGTGGGAAGGTCGTGCGCCTGGAAGAGCTAGAAGCGTCACAGTTCAGTCCTCCACACAAGCCGGCTCTCATTCCCAGCAGCTCGTCGACCCCGGCTGACGGCGGCTCGGCGCCGAGGGCGAATGTTTCGCGAGACTCCGGTAGTGTGCAGGCGGACGGTCGACAGCGTCCGGCGGTGGCGGGCGCCGGCCCGGCTCACGGCCACGTCCCGCCGGGGCCGACGCCGGCGCTGCCTGCCGGCGCTCTGGTTCACAGCGTGGAGGAGATAGAGGCCGGGCTGAGAGGCTTGAACATGCCCGCGTCATCGTCACTGGCGAACAACGCCGACGTCGGCACTGGTGCCGGCGGCGACCTCAGTGCGTTTAACAAACTGCTGCATCTCGTCAACAAGTCACATCCTATCACTGATCAGGCATGCGATCTTTGTCTGCTTTGATGCTGTCAATAATAATCATAGCAAGTTATCAAAGTAATTTGACAGAAAGGCCGCATTGCTGCCGCGCATGGACGGTATTCCCTGTATTTTACAATAGGCTGCCCCTTTCCATGGCAATCTGGACCCCATCTAATACATGGTTCCTAGGACCCACCCAAGTCCACAAGACAAATGGCAGCTTGATTGGTTCAGTCGTTTTTGCAGACAGACCACGCTACTCGGTCTGTCACAATAGGCCGCATCTACATATGTACGCGGTCTGATAATAATGAGCACATTAGTATAGTGTAAAATAAGTCCTCAGATGCATCGGTGATGTGCCATTGATAACGATCTGAGAGTATTATTTTTCGAGAATTTCTAAACTTTTTCCGAAGTCTTGCCTAGGTTTTCCTAAGTCGTTCCCAAGGCAGAAGATTAGCAGTTCCTAATGTACTGGGTGACCACTCGCCTGGAAAACCCGGAAAAGTCAGGGAATTCCAAAGTGGTCAGGGAAAAGTCAGGGAAAATGGAAAAAGTCAGGGAAAAGTCGGGGTAACTTTTAAATCTGCTTCATCGTGCAGCTAACATACCAGTGACACGAATCAGTTACCAGTTAAATCAGTTCAATAAGCGCAAATATCTAGTGTGAGTACTCAGTAACTGAGTGTGAATACTCAGTAACTTAGTATTCACAGATATCCGTGCAGCATTAATTCCTATAGCGTGTTGTTAATTAATGTGAAACAACGACTGTTGACCGTAGCGTTAAACATTATATTGATACTTGTTGCCTGCCCCTACTGGAAAAGTCACGGAATTTAATGTGGTCTGGAAAGTGGTCACCCTGAACGTAAATGCTTTGATGTCAGCTGTTTGATGCCTGTGTAGATAGTAATGCATGCAGACAGATAGCTGGATGTAAACCTGTCGGGTGGCTCGGTATCCTAGTGGTTGCGGCATTGGACTTGTGACTCGATGCTGGCAAGTTTGGTTCACAGCTGCTGTGGCTAGTACTGGGATGGGTGACTGTCTTCGGTTTGGCAAACCACTTCAGTATTTGACCAAGCCACCTAGACCAACTCAGCCTCCTGCCATATGCGGGACTGGAAATTAGTACCGGCCAATGTGTGGCAATGTTCTACAGCTGGCAAGTAAATACATGATGGTTCATTCCATATGTGGATAAACGTGTGGGTGGCAGGTAAAAATGTGTGATCCCTCATTAACGCATGCCGTCGTAGCACTTTAGAGAGAAATATCGCACACGTCATAAAGTGCTATAGAAATGTCCTGTTTAGTATACTGTACTGTATGCCGGCTGTTGCCTTCAGTGCTTTGACGCTGTTGGTTGGGCGGCAGGAAGGGCATCCGGCCTGTAAAAAATATGGGGAGGATGGAGGTGGGCTGTGTATGCTGGCTGTGTGAAGTGTGTTATGAGACTGGTATGAATGTGCTACAGGCACAGCCTGCAGTCAAGCCTGTGCAGCAGGTGCCGACAGTGTCATCTGCCGATAGTTCGGCTGCAGCTGCAGTGACTACGGCTGCCAGTTTGATGCCACCGAACGTCTCCTCGGAGTCGTCGCAGGTTAGTCGTTGTGTCTTACTGCACTTTGCCACTGCTCCGTGTTACGTAAGAACCTGTCGGTTACTTGAATGCAAGACGTCCACCTGATCATTGTTGACTGAAGCGTCGACTCGTTCTCTTTCTTCACCGGCCACGTTTCACTGCCTTCCCTCAAATAGACATCATCGGAGCAGTGATGATTGTCTGGAGGACAAGGGGGAACACTATCAGGTCTGTTCTGTGCAATATTGTGTGCAACAGTTGTGCACAGTGCGATGCACACACATATGAACAGACTAACAATTCTCTGGATTGGGTTTTGTCTCACTGGGCCCATTTCACTGTGCTTAGATTCATTTTCGTATTGTGTATTACTGTGTGTTGTATGCATGTTTAGGTTTGTAACACGGTGAGGTGGACCTGGTGGGATTGAAGCCTATCCTTAGGAACACTACTTCCTTCAGTGCTTTGACACTGTTGTTTGGGTCATTTGACCCGCAAAAACCGTCCCCGAAATGACCTATAATGTGTTTAGTGGGACGTTAAACCCTACTCACTTCACTTCATTTCTTCACTAGCCGCTGTCGCCGGAAAAATGTATTTTACCGATGTTAGGTAACATCATCACTGCCATACAGTTTAACACTACATTGTTACGTTTTTACATCGTATGAAGAATCATGTCATAAACACTCCTAACACTTACTGTAGAGTGCTGCAGTTAACACTTAAATTTCAACGCGTAATTTTCAGTAAATTTAAAATTCCCATGTGGTTTTTTTTGCAGTCTTCTGTGGTCGCTTGCTGTCTCCTGTGGTCTCCTGCGGTTTTCAGGCGGACCGCAGATGACGGTGACCGTGAGCTGTGAGTGAAGTGGTGAGTTGTGTGCTGTCGTAGAGTACTCGCGGGACGTGAAGCGTAGCAGGGACGTCAGTCGCGGCGTCACTTCACTCAGTCATCATCGCGCTCACTCTCCACACCAGCCACGCGACATCCCCACCGCCGGCCGCCGCGAAGCCGATTGGTCGTCGCGGGACGCGAGCAACCCCGCCTCCCGGGAAATCCCGACCATGCTGAGAGACGCACACGGTGAGAGGGAGAGCCGCCGACAGCGTGACAGACGAGATGTCGCATTGCCGACGTCTACTGCGACGGCGACAAATAACATCCGACAGCGACATGAGAGTCCCTTAGACTCATCTGCCGGTATGTAGGCTAGGTACCAGCATGTGTGTGTGTGTGTGACGTGTGTTTGTCACATTACATCTTCATATCAGATCAAATTTGTTTGACAACACAATGTGCAGTAAGGAGACAAAACAAAGTCGGTGCAAAATGAGACTGTGAAAACAAAACAAATGCTAGCAGAATCCAGAGGCAGTAAATGTACACTGAAATTAATCAAAAGAGGACAATTTGTCAAACAGATAGGAAGTACTGAATGCAGAATAATTGCATCAACAAGTACATTGGTCGTAAGCACCGGAACTGCTGTGAACCTGACTTATGTCAAAGGAGAAAGAAATGTAGCGGCATGTTGTAATATTAATTGATTTGATAACGACATGTTGCCACGTGCAATAGTGAAGCGTGGTGGGTGGGTGAGTGTTTCTTCTGGTACCGACTCACCTGGGTAGTCCCAGACAAAGGGCCGTAAAATGGTTGTTATGGCCTCCCTATGTAATAGGGCAGGCCATTATATTTTTGTCCTGTGGTTTCTTTCTTCTATCTTCGATCTTTTTTCTTTCCTTGCCTAATCTCAGCGGCCTCAGATTGGATGTCTGCCATACTTTGACACATGGTGTGGCCCTAGTGCGAATTTAGAATGTAGGTCTGAAACGTGTTGCGTGTGGCTCACTGGAAATGCAGGACCCAAAAAATTGTCAAAAAGTCGCCATCTATACACCATCACACAACTTTGTCGGGCTATATCTTCGCAACTAAGGAACATATCGACAATCGGAAAAAAAACTTGTTAAGCAGCAATATCTTCTCCACATGTCCTCACAATATGGTGAACTTCGGCCGACTAGCGGCTGAGATCGGTCCGGTAGTTTGGGGCACCCCTGCAAATTTCATCGGGTTCGCGTCTTGGCAGCGTTACTGCACGGCACTCTAGTAGTGGGCGTCAGCCAAACTTTGCGACGTTGAACAGAGGGCGCCACCTATATTTGGCAGGGCGGCCATTACGT
>Ga0209259_1000500_pt1 | contig 11767 bp, 5 predicted proteins | sample WorMetGr2BELIZE1_FD_187417 | JGI IMG/M metagenome (GOLD analysis project Ga0209259, IMG submission 187417) | Marine gutless worms symbiont microbial communities from Max Planck institute for Marine Microbiology, Germany - Inanidrilus... ...
CCGCCTGAAATTGGCGGCGCGCGCTGTCCTTCAGCGGATGCTGGCCTTCTTGTTGGAATAGCTATATTATCTGTGCATTAGGCAATGATATATAAGTTATAAGTAGTTCGATAAATGTTTAAACTAAATATTTTTAGTTTAGTTAACTGTTGTAAAACAGTTACCAACAAAAAGTTTAACTAAATTTTTAGTTAAAATTTAGGTTTAGTTTAGCTAAAGTTTAACTGAAATATTTTAGTTTAGTTGCTGATCACTGCAGATCTCAAGCGTCGTCTATTAGCAATGAATGAAACGTCGACCGGTTTAGTAACAGTTGTCGCCAACTTGAAGTTGATATGCTGATTGAGGGGCAGCCAGTGAAGTATACACTGGAGTGACGTGACGACATTTCGTGGTTCCCATCACAATACGCGCGGCTGCATTCTGAATGACTTGCAGCTTCCGTGGCAGCACACACAACGAATACGTGAACAAGCGTCTTTGCTGATTCGAGAGTTAGTGACGACCGCACAAGGTGGCGCTGACCGCGACTGTGCGACGACATTTTATATCGACCGTACTCAGCTGACTGTCGACGAGAACACTTGTTGAATATCTGAATATCAGACCCTGACAGACAGCAAGTCCCGTCCAGGTCGGTCGAGGCATGTCGGCTTTTTGTCTTGTAAGCTTACCGAGCTAGATCTGCGTCTTATCGGCATTGACCTTTAGCTGGTTGCTTCTCATCCATACACCGATCTGTTCAACGAACGATAAGAAACGCTGAACAGAGGTCGATGCAGAGCTAGGTGGTCGGATTACTCGAGTGTCGTCGCGATCAGCGTATACCTACAACGAGTGACCGACGAGGGTGAAAGGCGCGTTGCCGTCGAACAATTTGCACGCTATCTCTTTACACTAATTGTATAGGTTTCTGATATCAAACGATTGATTTCAGCAGTGTATACCTGTAGATGAGTAAGTCGTCACTGAGTCTGAGGCGCACACGCGCGGCAGACCGGCTGATGAGTGTTGAGCCTGTTGCTGCTGCTGCTGCTGCTGCTGCTGAAGAGGACGAACGACGTTATTAATCCTACATATATGACAGAAATATGTGACATGGGATTTAAGCATATCTGTGCAGCTGATGGCTTTCGTGGCTTTTACCATATAAGTTTCAACTGGCTACGACTGTAACTAAATAAAGTTCATTGCCAAGCACATTCCCATGCGGTGAGGCAGGAAACACATACATATTACGAAGCAACAAGCAAACATGAGGATATAAGCTGTCAAGAAACATGCTCCAAGCTAAAAAAATAATCTTATAAAATTCAAACTTCGGTGTCATGCCCATTCTTTCCCCGACTGTGTTCCTAAGTGTGGAATGTCCTTCTGATGTGAAGTCCTCAGGGTGTCAACATTGAAACTTGCTACGTACATAGTAAACTCTGACAGTTAATTGCCGTTACTATGTATAGTTAAGTGTATAGTAGCGTGCCTGTCTGAGCAGAAGTATATGCTCTCGTATATACAGTATCAACAGCGTGTACTGCACTACGCTTGGTGATATGAAAAGTTTTGTTTTCTGTTAAGTCGGGGTTAGACAGATATCAGTTTTTAATTAGTAGGCGACCAACACAGGACACCCAGACGAAACTGCAGGCAATACAAATACTTGGCAGTGGTCGTCTCGTTTCGCTTTGCTTTCACTTCTGTCGATCGAACCTTTCGCAATCGCTTGCACCCTTCATGCACCGGCAGTTGACATTGACAACATAAGTATTTCGGTATTTTATATTCATACGTTTGTCAAATATGTCATCTTTATTAATATATTGTAATTGTAATTAATTGCCTGTCAGTGTTACAATTAGCCATCACTGGTCAACATTAGTATACTTTGCATTCATACGATCTCCAACTATGGAGCTATGACAGCACTTGGATATATACGTGTACTTGTGTATGTAACAGTATACAAAATCGGCCCAGGATACCATCCTATGCTACAAAATATGAACAAATTTCAACGCATTTCTGCAGCTGAAGTTGTATGTTGCGTGTTATTTCACAAAATGCTGCATGCAGTCTTTTCAGAGACAGTGTCCACAGTATCTCTGAATAATTCAGAGTTGGTGAAGAAACTAATTATTAGTTTCTTCACCAACGTTGACAATGCAAAGGCGGATACTTTGCATTCGTCTCAGATTCAGTTTGTTTGCTGACACTGTGCGCGTTACAAATGTTTGTATTATTATTATTATTATTATTATTATTATTATTATTATTATTATTATTATTATTATTATTATTATTATTATTATTATTATTATTATTATTCGTGAGGTACAATCAATAAGATACAAACATCGATGTTAACGTATAGGTGACGTGATGTGAATTACCATTGTGGGAAATTACAGGCCATTTATGTCCTGAGGCAGGCGTACGGCCGCCAAAAAGTTGTCGTCTAGTAACAATGCTACCAGTGGCAAAATGTAGGACTAAGGTGATTTCGGAACTAAGTTGCTGACTAAGAAGGCTGACTTGCTTTGCTTCTTAATTCTGTCGTCCTCACATTGTAGTACTGTTTACGCTGTCCAACCTTGGCGAATTGATAACCTTAACTATAACTAGAATTTCACAGAATTCGGTTTTTGGTTCTTCGTATTATGCAGTAATGTGCAAGATACTATGTTCAAGATAATATAAAGATAGTATATTTATGTTATTTATAGAAGACAATAGGCATATCTGTATCTTGTGTCTTAAAGATATTTCTTGTAGCTATCTTGACAGAATAAAGACTCTTTCTGAAGATACTTTTTCAAGATACATTTCACCCGAATATTGTAATCATGGCGCATAAGACTAAACCGTTTCTAAAGTTATTTGTAGCTGATACGCCTTTATTGCCAGTATAGGCTAACTAAGGAAGCACAGTCAAAAATCTGTACTCGAATACCAAAATAATAATCATATCATATCATATCATATCTATAATGAATTAATAAGAATAATATTAGCAGGCGCATCACCGCCATGACAGAGGACACGAGGGAAACGACATTCCTCTTCCATCGTTTATCCATCGCTCTTCAAACGGTGACCATAGTGTTATGGAAGGAGACCTCATTTTCCCTTTGAACTTCAAAGGGAAAATGAGGTCTCCTTCCATAACACTGTGGTCACCGAATAAGACGCCGTTGCAACCAGTTTAATTTTGCTTAGCTTAATTTTCAGGCCTGCGGCTTTGTGTTAGTGGGTCTCCAAAAATAACAATAGTAATAGTAAGCTTGTTTTGTGGATACCAACGCTAGTTTTGTTAGTTTATTTAATTTCCAGCTAACTTAATTGTCAAATATCAAATGCGTGTAGGCCTAAATGATGCACCCGTTTACGGCAGGATACATGTACGCTAACTTTGAAACACACATTAGCTTACTCTTATATGCAACTGAACTGAGGTTTGAAGCTGATGAAACCAGTTCTTAGTGATTAGCTTTGCTGCAGCTCCGTCTAAATGAACAAAAGAGTCAACGATATCCAGTCATTGCAAATATCCAAAGTAGTAATAACAATCCTTGATCCTTCACGAACAATTATATTTGCAGTCTGTAGATTAAAAAACAGCTGATTATAATACCACTCTGTGAAGTGTACAAAAATGCAAACGCACAAGGTAAATGTGGAAAAACCTTCAAGTATTTTCAAAGTTATCAAGTATTCGCATTGAACATTAACGTTACATCTAGCCGTACCAATCACTAACAAGCACTGCAGGTGCTTTGCCTTCACGCAGTCTCCATCCATTGAGCGATGACAGCATTTTCACGTAGGCGGATCTTGTAAGTACACATTGTGATGGCGCATAAAGTCTGCGCAACGTATATACCATCATTACACAGCAAAATATGAACATGTTTCAACGTACTCTTGCCGGTTCATGCTACCGCACAACATGCAGCACAGAGTATTTGCATTAAGAGTGTCCACATTAGCTCTTAATTGGATTCTTCATCACGCTTTACATTGGTGCACTGCATTCATAGCATAGGAACAATATGGCACGACCGTAAGTTGTAGCAAAATGTATGTTTGTGTAGTCCAATGCAAATCTGAAGTTGATTTTGAGTGCGTGAAAGACACCCCCGAAATACTGTGAGATAAACATAAATGCAACACTAGTTATTCCCAAGGAAGTCGGACGACGGGTTTGTTGGTATATATCACCTGCTGCTTTCGCTTCCCATTTCTCTCATCGTCGCCTTCTGCTATCGCTTATCGTATTAGAATGAGTATAACTTTCATAGACCAGCGATATATACGTAGCACGGCCACGAAAATGTTGATGTTTAATAAGATGTTTAGTGATAAGTCAAGCGCACAGCGAGACAACTGACTGTAACGGAGCGCGAGTAGGCGAATGTGGACGCAAATGCAATTACATCCATCGCACGTGTATATATAGTCTATACGTGGAGACAAGACCATACGCCCTATGACTGTGGACTATCTTTTTCAACGTGTGAGCATATTATCCTAGTGAAAGTGTGGTGCCACACGTATTCCAGGCCCTTGCTGTTGTTGCGTGCTGCTACTTTGATCGTCTAATCTACAACAAGTCGTCGCATAAACAACCATTAGGAGGACCTATATGTAAAGTCAGTGATAAAGGAAGTCGTGACGAAATCACTTCTCGGGAAGTAGATTAATGCTCAGAAAATCAGAAGTTGGTTCTCAAAACACAAGTTTGTTGTTTGCAATACGATACTGATTTTTAGGCCGCATCGCAGTACTACGTACGTAGATGCGGCATATTCTTACCGATCGAGTAGCGTGGTCTGTCGGTCTGTCTGTCAGTCTGTTACACTAGTGAGCCCTGCAAAAACGGCTGCACCAATCGAGCTGCCGTTTGGGTTGAGGACTTTGGTGGGCCCGGGAACCATGTATTAGATTGGGGTCCAGATCATCCCATGGGAAGGGGCTGAACCGATAGGGATGCCCTTTGGGTTGTGGGGTCGCATGGGCCGTAGGAATCATGTGTTGGATGGGGGTCCATAGGAGCTGAGGGACATTGCCATGGCAACCAGTTTTGGGACGCAATTTGTTATAACTGGCTTTGGCGTTTGATGGGCTATAACTTTGGTTGTGTGATAGCTAGCGACACGCAGTTTGATTCTAGGGGTGGGTTTTCCGGGTCAAGCTATCCCATGAAGACATAGCCGATTTCGAGGTTCTAAGGGATGTTGCCATGGCAACCATTTTTGGCTTTCTATATATGGGGTGCACATTGGCGCCACCTGATGAATACGACTGAACCGTCCCTGTACGGCGGCGATGCGGCCTTATGTCAAAGTACTTTGACCACTTGTTCGATTTGCTAAAGAGACGATATGACCTCTCAGATGTGTGTGTAAGATCTCAATGCGCTGTTTATATACGAGAACCAAGTGGTCTGTACTTGATACATGCTGCAGCTGCCAGTGTCCGACCATCTTTGTTCCCAGACAATATTGCCGAACGTTGTCAAGTTAGTCATCATGAGCAGTCAGCATTGCTAACATTAGTGCTCCGCATTAATACAATCTCTTAATGTAATGCAACGCAGTATTGTGTTTTCTGGTATTCAACGGTAATGTAAGTGGAATGACCGGCAGAGGACGGTATGGCCGACAAAGATGTACACACATGACGTTTTTCATACGACATATGTACATACTGGGCACATTGTGCGTTTATATATGACGCTCTATATTATGTTTGTGGTTAAAGCTGCGTGGTGTATTAAATATGTTATGCACACAGTCAATGTCCGCAGTAGCGCTGAAGTTTGTTCTTCAGCATCAGTTATTCGTCCACGGTAACATTATGTTTTCGCGTTTTTGCAATCTCGCGTGCAAATACAATAAGCCTAAAGTGTGTATCTTATCGATCAAAGATAAACCAGTGTCAGGAAATTCGTTTAGAACGACTAGATTTGCAAGTTGGCATTAAAATATTCTCAACGGATGAATTCTGTCGTATATTTGCATGTGTAATGACATAAATCAGTGGTTAGTATTATATAAGGTAACTGAGCAGTTTGTGTAAAATTTAGCGTACAACACTTTTCCATGTTTTTGGTGGCTGTTTAAATCCTGTTACTATCTGCATGACAGATAATGTCAAAACACTTGTAGGTTTGCAAAAATGTAGCACATGTTATCTTAAACGAGACTGTCACAATTTAATTATTTTCAAAGTTATCAAGTATTTGCGCAGAACATTAACCTAACACTTAGGCCTACCGACGACTAACCAACACTGCGTGTGTGTTGATTTCGCACAATTTCGAACTATTGAGCGATGTCAGCATTATCGTATTGGCCGGTCTTGTAAGTATACATTAAGATGGCGAATAAAGTCGGCGCAACGTACCATCATACACAGCAAAATATGAACATGTTTCAACATACTCCTGCGGGTTACTTCTTACCGCACAAAGTGCAGCATAGAGAGTTTGCATTGACAGTGTCCACAGTATCTCTGAATTGGATTCTTCATCACGATTTACAATGGTGCACTGCAATCGAAAGATACGAATGATATGGAACGATGATAAGTTGATTTGTATGTACAGCTAAAAGGTATGGTATATATGCGCATGTATCATTGTAGCAAAATGTATATGTCTGCAGTTCTATGCAAGTCTGAAGTTGATTTTCAATGCGTGAAAGACACACGGAAATATTGCGACATAAAAGTAAATGCAACATTAGTTATTCCAAAGGAAGTCGGACGACGGGTTTGCTGGTATATCAGCTGCTGCTTTCGCTTCTCAGTTCTCTCGTCTTCGCCTTCTGCAATCGCTTACCGTGTTTGAATTGAATGACTATTAGGCCTACTTAGATAAACTAGCGATATATACGTAGCACGGCCACGAAAACAATGATGTTTAATAAGATGTTCAGAGATAAAGCGCACAGCGAGACAACTGAGTGACGGAGCGCGAGTATAGGTCAATCTTCACGGAAAATGCAATTGCATTTACATCCGTCGTACGTGTATATAGTCTACGTAGAGACAAGACCATACGCCGTATGACTGCGGACTGTCTATTTTCAACGTGTAAGCATGTTACAATGGTGAAAGTGTGGCGCCACACGCATATTACTATCGTTATTCCAGGTCCTTTCTGTTATTACGTGCTGTTACTTCCATTGTCTAATCTACAACAAGTCGTCGCATGAACAGCCATCATATTTAAAGTCAGTGCATGATAAAGGGAGTTGTGTCGAAGTCACTACTCTGACAGTAGATTAATGCGCAGAAAATCAGAAGTTGGTTCTTAAAGCACCTGTTGTTTGCAATACTATACTGATTTTTCGATTTAATAAAGAGACTATATGATCTCTGGCATGTGTGTAAAATCTCAATGCGCTGTTTATATACGAGAACCAAGTGGTCTGCATCTTTGTTCCCAGACAATATTGCCGAACGTTGTCAAGTTAGTCATCGTGAGGAGTCAGCATTGGTAGCATTAGTGCTCCTCATTAATGCAATCTCTTAATGTAATACAGCGCAGTATTGTGCGTTTTCTGGTATTCAACGGTAATGTAAGTCGAAAGGCCGGCAGAGGACGCTATGGCCGGCAAAGACGTACACACATGACGTTTCTTATACGACACCTGTAGGCCTACATATACTGGGGAGACTGTGCGTCTGTGACGCGCAGTTAAAGCTGCGTGCTGTATTAAATATGTCATGCACACAGTCGATGTTCACTGTAGAGAGAGAGAGAGAGAGAGTTTATTAACCAAGTAAAGAAATGAACAACTGCACAAAGATGGCGAATAAAGTCGGCGCAACGTACGATTTACAATGGTGCACTGCAATCGAAAGATACGAATGATATGGAACGATGATAAGTTGATTTGTATGTACAGCTAAAAGGTATGGTATGAAGTTTGTTCTTCCGCAGCAGTACTCGTCCACGGTATGAATATTTTTACGCATTTATGGAATCTTGCGTGAAAACGCAATAGGCCTACAGTGTGTATCTTATCGATCAAAGATAAACCCGTGTCAGAAAATGCGTTTAAGATGACCAGGTTTGCAGAGTAGTAGTAAGACATTCTCAAGGGATGAATCATGTCGTATATTTGCATGTGTAACGACATAAATCAACAGTCAGTATGACATGCAATTATCAGGTAACTGAGCAGTTTGTGTAAAATTAACGTACAACACATTTCAATCTTTTTGGTTGCTGCTTTAATCCTGTTACTATCTACATGTCTCATAACGTTTTTTTTAAAAACTTGCAGGGTTGCAAAAATGAAGCAAATGTTACTTTAAACGCGACTGTCTCAATTTAATTATTTTTAAAGTTATGAAGTATTTGCGCATCAACATTAAAGTTGCAATTATAGGCCTAAGAATCACTAACCAACACTGCATGTGTTTTGCTTTCGCACAGTCGCGAGCTATTGAGAGATGACAGCATTTTCGTATAGGCCGGTCTTGTAAGTAATACACATTAAGATGGCGGATAAAGTCGGCGCAAAATCTGAATATGTTTCAACGTACTCCTGCGTGTTGCGTGCTATACCGCACAAAATGCAGCATAGAGTCTTTGCATTGAAAGTGTCCACAGTATCTCTAAATTGGATTCTTCATCACGATTTACATTTGTGCACTGCATTCGTAACATACGAGCAATATGGTACGATCATAAGTTGATTTGTATGTACAGTTAAAAGGTATGGTATATATACTCATGTATCATTGTAGCAAAATGCATATGTCTGCAGTTCTATACAAGTCTGAAATTGATTTTCAATGCGTGAAAGACACACAGAAATATTGTGAGAAAAAACGAAATGCAACATTAATTATTTCGAAGGAAGTCGGACGACGGGTTTGCTGGTATATCAGCTGTTGCTTTCGCTTCCCCTTCGCTATTCATCGCCTTCTGCAATCGCTTGCCGTGTTCGAATGACTATTACTTTGATAGACTAGCGATAGTAGCACGGCCACGAAAATGTTGACGTTCAACGAGACGATTACAGATAAACAAAGCGAGCAACGAGACAACTGAGTGTGACGGAGCGCGAGTGAGCCAGTCTTCACGGATAATGCAATTATATTTACATTCATCGCACGTGTATAGTCTATACGTAGAGACAAGACCATACGCTGTATGACTGCGGACTGTCTTTTTCAACGTGTAAGCATATTATCCTGGTGGCACTGTGGTGCGACACGTATATTACTATCGTTATTGCAGGTCCTTGCTGTTATTACGTGCTGTTACTTCCATCGTCTAATCTACAACAAGTTGTCGCATAAACAGCCATCATATTGAAAGTCAGTGATATAAAGGGAGTCGTGATATGACTTCTCGGGCAGTAGAGTAATGCTGAGAAAAATCTGAAGTTGGCTCTCAAAACTGTTGTTGTTTCTATACTATACTGGTATTTCGATTTGATAATGAAACGATATGATCTCTGAGACCTGTCTAAGATCTCAATGTTTTGTCGATATACGACATCCAAGTGGTCTGCACTTAATGCATGCTGCAACTGCCACTGTCCGACGGTCTTTGTTCACAGACTATATTATTGAACGTTGGCAAGTTTGTCGTCATGAGCAGTCGGCATTGCTAACATTAGTGCTCCTCATTAATACAATCTGTTAATGTAATACAGCGCAGTATTGTGTGCTTTCTGGTATTCAACGGTAATGTAAGTCGAATGATTGGCAGATGACGCTATCGGCCATAGCGTCATCTGCCAATCATTCGACGTACACACGACGTTTTTCGTACGACACGTGTACATACTGGGGACATTGTTCGCCTATATATGACGCACTATAATTATGATGTTTGTGGCTAAAGCTGCATGGTGCATTAAATACATGTATGTCATGCACACAGTTGAGGTCCACAGTAGCGCTGAAGTTTGTTCTCCAGCAGCAGTTATTCGTCTGCGGTAACAATACTTTTTCGCATTTTGCAACCTTGCGTGCAAATACAAAGCCCTACAGTGTGTATCTTATCGATCAAAGATAAACCGATCTCAGGAAATGCGTTTCCGTTTAGAACGACTAGATTTGCAAGTTGGCATTAAAGCATTCTGAAAGAATGAATCATATCGTATATTTGCACATGTAACAACATAAATCAACAGTTAGTATTACATGCAATTATGAGGTAAACTGAGACAGTCGCGTTTAAAGTAACATTTGCTACATTTTTGCAACGCTACAATATTTTTGTACATAATTAGTCATGTAGAGAGTAACAGGATTAAAGCAGCAACCAAACAGATTGAGACGTGTTGTACGTTAATTTTACACTCTCTACATGACTAATTATGTACAAAAATATTGTAGCGTTGCAAAAATGTAGCAAATGTTACTTTAAACGCGACTGTCTCAGTTTAATTATCTTCAAACTTATGTAGTATTTGCGCAGAACATTAATGTTACATTTAGGCCTACGAATCACTAACCAATATTGCATGTGTTTTGCCTTCACACAATCTCGAGCTATTGAGCGATGACAGCACTTTCATATAGACCGGTCTTGTATGTACACATTAAGATGGCACATAAAGTCGATGCAACATACCATCATACACAGCAAAATATGAACATGTTTCAACATACTCCTGCGGGTTGCGTATACTACCGCAGAAAAAGCGGCATAGAGTCTTTGCATTGACAGTGTCCACGGTAGCTTTGAATTGGATTCTTCATCGCGATTTCCGTTGGTGCGCTGTATTCGTAAATTATACGAACAATATGGTACGATCGTAAGTTGATTTGTGTGTATAGTTAAAATGTGTGGTATATATACGCATGTATCATTGTAGCAAAATGTATAGGCCTACGTCTGCAGTTCTATGCAAGTCTGAAGTTGATTTACAATGCGTAAAAGACACACAGAAATACAGAAATATTGTGAGATAAAAGTAAATGCAACATTAACTATTCCGAATGAAGTTAGACGACAAGTTTGGTGATATATCAGCTGCTGCTTACGCTTTCCAATTCTCTCATCCTCACCTTTTGTAATCGCTTACCATGTTTGAATGTCTATTACTTTGACACACTAGCGATATATACGTAGCACGGCCACGAAAATGTTGCTGTTTAGCAAGATGTTTACAGATACGTCAAGCGCATGGCGAGACAACTGAGTGTGACGGAGCTCCCGTAGGCCAATATCGACGGAAATCCAATTACATCCGTCGCACGTGTACTTCGTGGAGACAAGTACCATACGCCGTATGACTGTCGACTGTCTTTTTCAACATGCAAGCATATTATCATGGTGGAAGTATGGTGCGACACGTATATTACTATCGTTATTCCAGGTCCTTTCTGTTGTGAGGTGCTGTTACTGTGATCGTCTAATCTACAACAAGTCGTCGCATAAACAGCAAAGGAAGTCGTGACGAAATCACTTCTTGGGCAGTAGATTAATGCTCAGAAAAATCTGAAGTTGGCTCTCAAAACAGCTGTTGTTTGCAATACCATACCGGTATTTCGATTTGATAAAGAAACAATATGATCACTCAGACCTGTCTAAGATCTCAATGCGCTGTCGATATACGTGCTGCAACTGCCAGTGTCCGACCATCTTTGTTCCCACGCAATATTGCCGAACGTATTGTGTGTTTTCTGGTATTCACTGGTAATGTAAGTCGAATGACTGGCAGATGACGCTTTTGGCACTGACGTATGCACATGCTGTTTTTCATAAGACATTGGAGACATTGTGCGCCTATATATG
>Ga0209259_1000502_pt1 | contig 11749 bp, 6 predicted proteins | sample WorMetGr2BELIZE1_FD_187417 | JGI IMG/M metagenome (GOLD analysis project Ga0209259, IMG submission 187417) | Marine gutless worms symbiont microbial communities from Max Planck institute for Marine Microbiology, Germany - Inanidrilus... ...
GTTATATATCATATTATATCAGTTATATATATTTATTTATTCATTGTCAGAAAATCTGGAAAATGGTTTCAATTAATTTTTTATTTAGAGTCCAAAAATAATTCATCTACACTGACTGCTGTTCTGCACCCAGCCGGATGGTCAGTGTGTCTGCCTCTGTTAATCTTCCCTTGCACCATAAAATCCAGATGTTCTCTTCTGGCATCGGCTCACCCGGGTGGTACCGGAAAAAGGGCCGTATAACGGTCGTGGTGCTGTTCTGCTAGAATTGTTTGAACATTTTAAAACTGTTTTATCTTTGAAAGATATTGATAGATTTTCAGACAGAATTGTCGTACGTTAAATTACAGTAAATTTGTAATTTTTTATGCAGTTAGCAAGTCGTGATAGCGAAGAACGACTGAAACAGCTGCTGAATGACAAACAGTCACTGGAGAACCAATGTGTAAGTGCCTGTTTTGTTTCTAGATTAGTGAACGATATTTACTGAGGTTGCAAATTTGGATGAGCATTTCTGATGCTAAGTAAAAAACAATTTTAGAGAAAGTTTAATTTATGCAAAAGTTAAGAAAAGACAACGTGATGTGCTTGGAGTTGAGGTGTATTGCAGTTTGTTGGTATCATGTGGTGTGCATGTACTTGTTTACTACTACTACTACTGCTGCACTACATCCATTTAACGACCTTTTTTGAGGACAACCTGGGTAAGCCGGCACCAGAACGGTAATCCATTCTGGATTTTACTGTAGCAAGAGATGATGGGGTGGCAGTGGCGTCAGCTGGACCATATGCAAATCATTTGCACCTCACTCCAGTCAGATAACCACGCCAGTACCTCACCACTCAGTTTTTACAGGCTGGATGCCCTTCCTTCCTACCACCCAACCAACAGCGTCAAAGCACTGAAGGCAGGTGTGCATGTACTCGTTTAATGACCTTATAATTTGTTTTATGGTGTCACTGCTCAGTTAGCTGGTTAGGATAAGTAGACTTATAGTTGTCATTGATTGGACAGTAACGTGGATTGCAATGAAAATATAATAACACAAAATGAGTAGCCATTTTTGTAAATGATATGATAGTAAATTATCATTGTCACCGTGTGTGCAAATGCAAAGTCACTGTAGTGGTTGCTAGCAGCAATTTGCCATTATATTACAAACCTTAGTGCTGAGTTCGCAGCAAAATTTAAAGTACAGATATTGGTGAAACTTCACTGTTGATATGCATATGTGTGTTTATTTTTACTCCATGTTAACGTGACTTTATGATGAATAACTAAAATTTAATTCCCACTCTGTTTATTGTAGTTTTTAGTAATAATTTTGAACTTATTTGCAGTTTATTGTATGTGTTTATGTTTTCAATATCTCACTTAGCAGGCAATCTCTGTGACAAAATTATATGTCCTTCATACAGGTATTTATGATAACTTGATGTTATTGGAAATGTGCAATATGTATACAGAACTTCTGTGGTAATATTTGTGCCATAAAATACGTTTAGGAGCAGTCGTCAAATAAAATTCGGCAGATGGAAGAAGACCATGAGTTAAAATTGACGGAGATGAGACGGGCTTCCGAAGTACAGTTGAAGGATTTAAGAAATCAACAAAGCAAGCAGGTTTCAGCTCTGGAAGCATCAGAAAAGGAAATTAAATCACTTAAAGATGAAGTGAAAGTACTTAAGGTAATGTGTAATTTTTAAGAAGATAGTGACTGCATGTTTGGAACCCGACGTAGAATTATAGTCACTCCACGTTTGGAACCCAGTCCACATCGAGAAATCAGTTATGGCTAGCACAGCCGCAGATGTATAGTGTATTTGGAAACATGGCATTGTTGCGAAGGTGTTGTGGACTTACTTGATGAAAAGATATGAGTTTTTATCATTTTACTGTTATGGTTAGGGTTAGTAGGGTTAGGTTTAGTTTTAGTTTCAACGATAGGATGGGATAGGATTTCCCAGCATGGGTGACTGGAATTTTATGTCAAGTTTCAAACGTGTAGCCATAGCCTGTTAAGAAATAATATAATTGGCATTTTTTTACTTTGTCAGTCATCTTGAGTTATATATCACTTCAGGACAGTGATATTATTATTTTTGTAAATAGTGTGTTATTACTTATCTGTGTGTCATTTGTAACAATTTCTTGTGCATGTCACTTTTTAGAGCATTGTTTATGTCTGATGCCATGTAATGAGAGTTTGGATTGTCAAAGATGCCATGTCCTTTATTAGAACAATATTCACTGTTTATCTTATACATCTTGATAATAGAAGTGTTGAAAACAAGAAGGTCATCTTCCAGAACTAGTTGAAAAAAAGATCTGAGGGGGAGTGGCTAACCTAAGTTTACCTTGAAAATGACCATTAAATGGAGGTGGGTGTGTAATTAATTTAGAAACTTTAGCAATTAATCAGTGAAAAAAAGTAATTTTAACGACTATAGTAACATGTTGCAGCTGGTTCCCAGGTCAAATAAGTTGCAGTTCTCGTTTCGCACTTACCAGCTCTAAGGAAACATGGTTGAAGCATAAATCGTGTTAACTTGTACTTTGTGAAGGCACTGGTAACTCTGGCATTGTCCTCACATACTTGTTACATTTCTGGCATGTAGCCATCCATTTGTCTCAAGTCAAAACAAATTCTCTGTAGCCAAACTTTACAACACGTGGGATAGCAAGCCCTGCAGTTGAATCATATTTGCTGGACGACGGAGTTTCAATGTCGCCCTCTCCAGCCATTACTTTACTGTCAGTGTTGTCGCCACTACCAGTGTACAAATTAATAACACCACATTTAAGTGAAATGCCAGTGTTCTAATTCTCGCTTGAAATATTCCAATTTCCAAAGCAGACATTGACTGAAACATTAATGGAAATAAAATTAAGGAACTGACATTATTGACACGCCTAAAGGGGCCTACGGCATGGAATAAACAAGCAGACTATGTTAGTATAGTACATAAATGTACATAAGTGCGACACTTTGTTAATCAAACAGCACTGCACTAAGGACTTCTCAAGGACTGGACCCACAGGGACAACCTTCAAGAACAAGGACAAGGATGAGACTTGCAAGGACAGGGACTTGAAATTGGTCCTTAAGAGTGCTTAACGACAAGGATTAACATCACTGCTAATCAAGTGTGGCATAGTTAATATGTAATAGACACACCTGCAGGCAGAGTTGCACAAAATTTGTTACCGGTAAAAGTACTGAATAGTTTTCTTTTAAAACATTATAGCAACAGTAGTATTAGTATTCATCAAATTAGTCAACAAAATACATAGCAGTACTGCAGTATTCGTATTTTAACATGTTGAAAATGGGTTGTGTAAAAAGATTGCCCCTGTTCACTGTAATGTGGATGAATATATGTGCTTTTTATCCTGTGGGTTGTGAATTGTTGTTTACGTGATACTGAGTCCATTTTGTTGCAGTGTGTGCTATACGTTGCTGTAGCTGTCAAAGTTTTCACATGAGAAGCAGATACGTGAACTGGAGTGCAAGCTGCAGCTACAGATGAGCTCAATGGGCAGCAGTTTGCAGCAGATGTCAGAGCTGGATTCCATGTGCAAAGCATTCTGCAGAGATATGTCACAGTTCAACTCGGAGATTGAGAGACTTGATGCCAGTGGTCTGTATGCTGTGTCTTTGTGATATGATTACAGTTCAGTTGCTAAATGCAAACATACTCTAACTGTGCGAGTAGCCAGCTTGGACCATCATGTGGAATCAAAACAGAACAAGCGGCTAAAGATGTTTTACTAAACATAAACCGCAAGCAGGCCACCAAAAGGGCCGAAAAATGCCGTTTTTTGTTCCTGGTGACTGACCTTTGACCTTCACCTTGGAACTCGTCTGAGTGTGGACCAAACACGTCTTCTGTGTGAATTTGGTGCAAATCCGTTCAGTGCTTCCCGAGATATCTGCCAAAAACCCTGTTTTTGTCACTGGTGACCTTGGCCTTTGTCCTTGACATTCAAACTCATCCGAACGAGGGACCAAACACGTCTTCCATGTGCTTGGCACAAGTCCATTCAGTGGTTCCCGAGACATTTCATACACAAACAGAAAAGTCACAGACAGTGCCAAAAACAGAACCTTCTGAAGTTCACTGCATATGGTAAAAAGTTAGTGTAAAAAGAACTTAAAAATAACAAGTGCATCAGCAAGCTTGCAAGACACAATTCCCCCCATACGGCCTTAAGCAATGCCGCCACCCCCAATTCCGACTGCCATGGCCGCAGACTTCAGTGTCAAGCTGCTGCGCCAGGGAGAAATGGCTCATCCCCGACATAATGCCATCGCCCCCGTGACTCCGCACGAGCCAAAGTTCATCAAAAGGGGAGAAGACCTGCCCGGATAGTAGGCCAACACGCGTGCAAAATTTCACGCCCCTAGCTTCTTCCACCGCTGAGAAATCCGTAACCGTACAAACAAACTAAAAAAGAAGCAAAATTTACGCACAGCAAACTAAGTATCCCCCTATACTACCGTATGGTGGGATAAAAACCAGTTTGCACAGGAAGTCTGGTCCCAGTCCTGGTTGATGAAGGCAGTCGTGAAGGAGAGATTGGATGATGAGAGTGATCAGTTCAGAGAAAGTGATGAGTTGATGCGTGTGAGATAAGGTGAATGATTGCTGATGAGGTTGACAAGATGAATCATGGAGTTACAACAGAGACAGGGTGGTCTGAACGAGTGATGAGTGATTTGTGGAGGTTTTCAAAAGCCAGTTCGTAAAAATATCAAGTGGGTGTGCGCAGGTCCCCCCTATAAGTAGGCCAAAGTTCAGCCCCGGCCGTTGAGCGATGAGAATTTTTTGGCCAAAAAAACTCAAAATCCCGTTGGCCCCAATGGTGAACCGGAAAACACTGGAACGGAGTCGTTCGTTACTGTAATGAGTAAGATACAGGTGGTTCAACAACAGGTGAGTGAGTGATTGCTGAAAGATAGTCATCATCATTCTCAATTGCTCATCATTATCGGAGTACTGAGCACTGGTGCTGCTGTCATCTGAAGCATAAGACTTTTGCTGTAAGTGGAGAGAGATGTTTTCATCATGTAATTCAGACAGTTGATTTAGATGTAAAAATCACCTATTATTAGCTTATCTATGATAAGCATTGTCTCACAGTGAGTGATGTAATTCTGTTTAAGATGTCATCTATTTAGCACCTTTCACTCTTGTGCTTGTGCAACTTCCAGTGAACCAGCACCTGAAAACATTCTTTCAGTTACTTCCTGTCTTTGTGGTATTATACAATACCTTTAATTAATTCCTTCATTTACTATGGTCGAGTTTGTGTTCCTCGGTTCTGTCATCCACTCGTCAACACAAAGCACTCCCGACATCATGCGCCACAGTGGTATTACTCGTGCAGTAATGCAGAGTCTAGACATTCACTTCTGGAAGTCATGCATCTCTGTTCCAACAAAGCTGAAGTTGTATAACGCTTGTAGCCTACCAATCTTTCTATATGCATGTGAATGCTGGGCAAAAATGCTGCAATACAATGGGCAGGCATGGTGTAATTTGCAGGTAAAATCTCATTGTGTGCTGTCCTGCATGACAAACTGCTTTACCATATGTTTGTCATTGCGGTTTGTCAATGTCTTACAATAAACTATTATTATTATTATTATCATCACCAAGGTGATTGCATTGCTCTTGATCAGTAGTGCTTGAGAACACTGCTTGGAATCAAATGGCACCACTTTGTTTGCAATGATGAGGTGAGGAGGATAACTAAGCAACCTAACCTTACAGCAATAATCCAGTCATGGCGTCTTTCCATATTTGAGCATATTGCACGTTGATGATGACGCAGATGCCAAGATGACCCTAAGGGCTCCCCCATCAAAGAACTGGAAGAGATGACCAGGGCGTCCTTGTATCACATGGCTGAACACCGTCCATCGAGATCTGAGAGACTACAACCTCACACTGAATGACGCAGCTGACCTGGCCCAGAACCACCCTCTGTGGAGGCTGACGTCTACGTATGGCGCTACACACTCTAGTGGTGCATGCCAGAAAAGAAGAAGACGGTTATGGTCCATAGCATCCTCCTTGTTTAGTTGTAGCCTGTAGGGTTTGACACTATTTTTCTACAACCTGTCTACAGGTTTTCTTTGGTCTATCTCCAGGTGTTACACCCTGCACTTTGTAATGTATATTTTGCACTCATCCTTTGTTGAAACATGTTTGTACCATCTGAACTTATTTCTCAGTTCGTTACTGTTTGTTACTTTGATTAACACCACACGTCCGTCTAATCACTCTCATCTCAGCCCACTGAAATGCCATTTCATTCTCTCTCTTTACTGGACAGGTTTCCCTGCCATACAGCTTTGCACACAATCTCTGTGTAACTTCCCTCTCATAAGAAGGGAAACGTTGTTGGTAAGCAGAGGCACATGTTGCCTAGATTTATTCGATCCCTTTCATGCACTTGCCTTAACAGCTGCCTCATCTCTCTCTGCATTCAGAAAGTAACAAAAGTTATGCAAAGCTTGCATCGTCACCAGTATTCACACTGGTCCTCTCTGTACCAGCTGGTTACATTTTGCATGAGGCGTAGCTGAGGCGAAATGTATATCGGTCACGGCTGTCTGTGTGTCTCTCTGTCTGTCTGTCCCTCGCTGCATTCCCACATTTCTGCATGGACCCGGATGTAAGTTGTGCACTATTGGGCGGATTTGCAATCGGTGCACGGGTTTCGTTGCTGTGACAACATAGCAACGAACGTGAAATGTCAGCAAGTGCTTGTACTTGCTCTATGCATGGTTGATCTTATGCTTCTGCAGATAGAAAGAAAATGTTGTTAGCGTCACTGTTAGCTTCACTTGATACCTAGATTAAAGTTGATGAAAACCTTTTGTTTTCAGTGAAAGAGGCAGCATTGGCAAACGAGAAGTTAAGGCAGATCGTAAGTCAACAGAAAGGCATCATGAGTGATCAGTCGTCGCGCATCACACAGCTGCGGCAAGACTTGACGGCGACACGCAGCTCACTGGGTCAACTGCAGACTGCACGTGAACGTTGTGACACTGAGAACGAACAGCTCATCAGCTCACTTCGACTTCAGCTGCACGCAGTTAGTAGATGCCGCTGATGTGTGAAATTGTCACTCATACTGAAATTCTTGGCTACGTGATACAAGAGAGACAGACACCCATTTAACGACTATAATCATTAAACCACTACTGAAATGTTGATTTGTAATTGACGATTTGTAACTACAGAATTATTTGTTGTGCTTTAGAGTCAGGAAGATGGCAAAAGTTTAACTGCACAGCTTGAAGTAAAACAGAGTGAGCTTGAGGTAATTGTGGACAGTACATGCAAACTGTCACTGTCAGCCTTTGTCCTTGACATTTCGTCATATAATTACAGCATGTTTAGAGTTTAATAAATTTGCTGATGTGTAATAAGTAAAAATAAAGTACTGCTGAGTGTGATGTGTTGTAAAGTTTCCAAGTGCACAAGTTACCTGTAAAATTGGCTGTGAGATAGTTGACTTTGAATACCGGTACATTCTGTGTGGTATTTATAGTGTTACTCTGTAAACAAATGCTACCAATTATTGCTTTTGACTGAATATGGTTAATATTGCACATTACAGAAGTCCGCTGATCTGCTTCAAGAACTGCACACAGTGGTCGGCCGGTACACAGAGACCATGGAGTCGCAGGAGTCAGAGATCTGTCGATTGGAACGTGAAGTTGCTGATTCGTTACAGAGTCGTGCAGGAGTGAACAAGAAGCGTGATGATGCTGTGAATGAGATGAAACGTCTACAGCGACTGAGTGACGAACAAGTGACACAGCACAAGTTGGACGTATGAACTGCGTCTTGTCATTGGCAGTGTGTAGTTGATGTCTGTCATGGCAAAAACTGCTAATGTGGTTAACAGGCAAGAGCAAGAATAGTCACAGCCAGTTGTGTAAATTATTTATTTGAGCTGTTGCTTATCAATGTGTCATTACGGTACAAATAAAGAAAAGTGTACAGTAACAAGAACAAGTGGTGAAAGTAATTTGTCATAAGCCCTCATCACCGCCACAGACAGACGGTTTATTCGCCAGGTGGCACCAATGAACCCTCCCATGAGGGCACACTGGCGCCACCTGGCGAATACAATTGAACTCGTGCTTCCTTCGGACACCGGAGTCCACAACCCAAACAACCACAACCCAAACAATAAATCGATCGGTTCAGCTGTTTTTGCACAGCTCACTTTCAGAAAGTCCCTATACTTTACAGTAGGTGCCCTTTCCCCCAAAATTGCCCCTTCCCATGGGGGATCGGGACCCCTATCTAATACGTGGTACCCTGGGCCCAACACTGTACCATGAGCTGTGCAAAAATGGCTGAACCGATTGATATGCAGTTTGTGTTGTGAGCTTGGGTGGGCCGAAGGAAGCACAAGCTGAATCTTATTCGCCAGCTGGCGCCAATGTGCCCTCATGGGCGCTAATGTGCCCTATGAGGGTGTGGTGGCACAGAACCACATTTCTGTTTTCGTATTAGCTTTTGTAGCCTTGCTTTTTATAGATGTTGTAATTTGCATTGTCCATTTTCTTGGTTGTCCATCGTCGTCAAGTCATGCATTACAGTCATCGTGGTTTATCTTCAAAGGGTCACTTCATTGGTCAACATATTTCCTAGTCCAGATTGGCACAGGTCGTCTGCTTTGACTGAAAGCAGAACATCAGGCACCAACTCCACTGTCAAGGCTGTTACCTACTTTGATGTGATGTTGAACAACAGCTTAAACACAAATTTTCTTTATCGTTGCTGTTCTAGTTGCTAGTGTAGGAGAGCCAGTGTAAGGGGAGCAGTCTTCTTTCCTCAGGGATCTAGTGGTGGCTAAACAAAGGATGAGGCCAGTGCGTGATTTTCCCTGGTTAGAGTTACTACTTCAGTTCTTCGATGCCGTAATGATATCCACCCAACGCACTTCTCTTTTTGGTCATGTGGCTTGACTCGACGTCGATATGCCTGCAAACAAGGCTCTTCAGCTTCAATACTTCAAGACAGTGCATCACTTAGGCGTCGCCCACCTGGCCGCCCCCGGAACAAGTGGCTTGACCAGCTCTGAGATGATCCTGCCCATTCCATAGGAGACCTCTGGAGGCGTGTTGTTGGCCATGGACACACAGTGATGCAACGACACTACAGCCCCCTACATGACTATGATGATGATGATGATGATGATGATGATGATTTGATGCTGTTGGTGAGTGACAAGAAGGACATTTGGCCTGTAAAAAACCTGTGCCAATTATTTGCAGAGGTTCTGTCCTGTTGAAGGCCATGGCGGCTTGTGTCGTTGGCAGCAGACTCAACTACTATAACAGTGTATGGCACGTTGCAGCCAAACATTGATAGCCTGCAGTGTGTGCAACATGTTATAGTGCAAGCTGTTGCAGAGGCACCGTGGACCACTGGTTCAACGAACATTTATTGTGATTTACATTGGTTGCTTGTTTGTTAATCATCGCATTACTGGCTGCTTACCTGGAAACACCAACTACTGTCAACCTCCCTGTCTGTGAATTAATTGCCCACTATCTTCCATCCCATCCTTACATTCTGCTATCACAAATCTTTTGGATCAGCCTTTAAATGTCAGCTAAAACCCTATCTCTTCCAATCTGGTTTTGCCATCTAGTCACCATGTGCCATTTGTTTCACGGTTTTTGGTGCTTTGTATGCATGTATATACCGGGGGAAGGAGTGAGGGGGAACCAGCCAACCCAGGTTCACATGGAAAATGGTTGTTAGAATGGACGTGGTGGTAATGATGGTGCTTACTGTTAGCAGATGCACTTACAGGCAAAACTTTTGTTCTCTTCCATATCACAGGATATGAAAGATGTGATAGTGATTAAGGCTACAGCAAAGTTTCTTAACTTTTCTACATGTGTATTATGCCATTATGCTTATTGGTATAATGTGAGTAGATTGAAGAACTGAAAAGCCAGCTACAAATGTCTGAAGCAAAGTGCAATGATTTGCTGATAAGTAAGGCTGATCTTGAAGATCTGAATTCGCAGTGGGCTCAGAAGAACATCGATTTGTCCTCCGAGATTGAGCAGTTGAAAGTAATTTGCTGCCTAAGCTGTGTTGCATTTTCTTACTTTAAATTATAGACAGCAGACATGTCTGTATTGTTTGCTCCACGCTAAAAATTGTCATTTAGTGTTTTATTCCTGTCTGACAGAGTGTCGATTGAGTGTAAAATTTTATTTTTAAAGCCTGATGTAATTTTTCTCTGCTGATTGTTTTCCATAGCTAAATATACTTACGGTTATCCAACACCTACAAGACGGACGCATACTCATTTTTGTTTAAACTGCCTTCTTTTCCAGAGTTACTGTGGTCCCCGACAGGGAACATTTGGGGATAATTAGAGCAATTTTTTACACACAACCAGTAGTATTACAGCATTGATTATTGAATGGAACTCAGAGCACTGAGTCAGAGGATCATGAAAGGACAAGGGGCCATCGGACATCATCTACTGGCCTCATCCTGACTGGATCCACTGAGTCCTGGGGAAGGGACGTCATCACTACCATTATGCTGGCTCTCTGATGCCAGTGCCTACAAGACAGACAAGAATAAAACTAAACAAACGCCTGTGTAATGGCCTCTTTTTCAGGACAACTTGGGTAAGCTGGCACCAAAAGGTAAAACCATTATGGATTTTAATGTAGCAAGAGATGACGGGGTGACAATGGCATCAGCCAGACCATATGCAAATCATTTGCACCTTGCTATCAACAGATAACCATGCCAGCACCTTATCACTCGGTTTTTACAGGCTGGATGCTCTTCCTTCCGCCCAACTAACAGTGTCAAAACGCTGAAGGCAATGAGACAGACAAGAATAATGGTATTATATGAATGTCTGAAAGATGGACATAAATGAAAAGGTTAACGTCATATGAAGAGAGATGTCTGTTTACTACGAACAACTATACAGTCCATGTGACGAAACTGTAAAGTGTAATAACTATTTAGTCACTGTCACAAATATGTCATATACATGAAACATTGTTGATATTTCTGGTTTGTGTTTTAGCGTGAAATGAATCGTGTTCGCTGCGATATGTCAGTACAGACTGAAGCTGTAACTTTCACTGAACAATGCACACAGGTTGACATAGGACAGACTATGCAATGGACACAATGTGCTGTTGATCAGACTGACCATTCAGTACAGTGCACACGGGTCGACATAGGACAGACTACACAGTGTACACAGTGCATGATTGATCAGACTGATCAGTCAGTACAAGCCGTCTGCGCGCAGTCACCAGCCGCTGTTCAGGTGGCTCCCCAGACATCGGCTGCTGCCATTCAGACCTTACTGGCAGTTGCCGAGCCAGCAGAAAGATTACCTAGTGAAGTCTGTGAGGACCACCTGAATGCTGACTCTGAAACCAGTTGTAATCGAACAGAGGAAGGAGCATGCATTGTAATGTCCGAGAAAGAAGGTGAAGTTGGTAATTCTTCGTCTGCTTCACAGCAAGTGATAGAAATTATTGAAGACTCACCGAGTGACAGCGCCGGTGACTCGGCATCACCAGGTGAGCAACTGCAACAGCAGGAAGACTGTAGCAGCACACGGGCGACAAGAGCTGAGTTCACCTGTCATGACAGCTTGCCTGATGGTGACTCGGCATCACCAAGTGAGCAACTGCAACAGCAGGAAGACTGTAGCAGC
>Ga0209259_1000504_pt1 | contig 11737 bp, 2 predicted proteins | sample WorMetGr2BELIZE1_FD_187417 | JGI IMG/M metagenome (GOLD analysis project Ga0209259, IMG submission 187417) | Marine gutless worms symbiont microbial communities from Max Planck institute for Marine Microbiology, Germany - Inanidrilus... ...
ATATAGGGGAAGAAAGCTAAAGCTTATAGATATATATCCCCTCTTGTCTCTAAGATAGCGATCTAATTTATGTTTAAAACCAGCCAATGAACATCCTGAAATAATTTCCTCGTCGAAGATATTCCATTCATTAACTATCCTGTTGCTGAAAGAGAATGTACGTCCTGTATCCGGTCCCTGTAGCTGGGACTTGATCTGGGGGCCTTCCAGTCCCAGCAGCCGGAACTAGATATCAATTTCCCAGTTTCCCTAAGTCCTGTAATATTATTTCAGCCCTACTAGTTTCAGAGCGTCGTCACCTGTATGCCTCAATTCCAGTCTCCTCAAGTGCTGGATTATTTCAGGCATGCTTGCATCCCGTTCCTTGCGAAATGCTTGTCCACCATGGATGCAGCAGTATCTCACATTGTAATATTTCAATTCTGGCTTCATTAATGCTGCCCTCTTTGGTACACGCTTCGCCACTGCTGCTATAGTCCTTGTGTCGCGCATCCACATTTGTACATACTTTTGTCAGAATATTGTCGTATTTTTTTCGCTAATTCGTCGAATGTGACGCCGACAGATATCAAAACATTTGAAATATCTGCCATTTCAGTCATGTTTACTGTTCAGTGTTCAAAATGTAAATGGCGACAATAGTCACGTGATGACATTAATCACGGTCACGCATCAACCAATCACGTTGGACTGCCCAGACTGGAAGGCTGGGACATCGACTACCGGTTGCCCGGACAGGATACATTATGGAGAATTTAGGTACATCAGTCTAACTCTTTTTTTACTTGACTTTAGTGAATGACCACGAAGGCTGGACTGTGACATATCATATCAAAAACACTTCTTGATCAATATTTTCATATCCTTTCAGAATTTTAAAATTTTCTATTAACTCCCTCTCAACTTCCTTGTTTCTAGTGTAGTTAAACCCAGTATTTTCAATCTTTTTTCATACCCCACTTCTGATAAACAAAACATTTATATCCTTTTTAAGATAAGGTCTACAAGTTTGGATACAGTATTCTAGTCTTGGTCTTACCAGCGACTTATAAAGTTGCAGAATTAGTTCTTTATCTTTACACAAGAATGTTCTGCGGACTGGTATTGATTGAAGTTCAGTGATGATAAAATGTAAGGCTGAATGCGGGCTAGGAATAGGCGTTCAACAATTTTCATAAGTCATATAGTACACAGTCCACACTCTGCAGTCTGCAGTAACTCCTCAGTCTTCATTAGGGTCGTCAGCTCTTGCTTTAGCATAGCAAGAACATGACTAAGACCATTTTGCCGTTTTCTTAATTTTTTATCTTCTTAATTTTATTTTTTCAAAGCACTTTCTCCGACATTCATTCAACTGACATTCTCAAATTTTACCAGGATGTGGCTTTATCCCTGATAGGAGATCTGCTGTTCCAATTACCTTAAATCATTCTCTAAAATAATGAGGGACAAAATGGGTACAAACTAATTCTCTGTTAACATCTTCACTGACAGCTATGTAGAGCCGCATAAACTAGTTAATGCGTCGGCATATCGGCGCCATATCAGCCATATACACTGATATGGCTTAGGTAAGTTAGGGTTAGGGTTAGGAACTTAGGAATAGGTAGGGTTAGGTTAGTGTAGACTACGGTTAAGGTTATGTTGATATGGCGCCGATGGGTTAACCAGTGTAGCCCTGTAGGCCTCTGTGCTGCCATGCACACTTCATGCAGCAAGCTGGCTGGTTAGCTTGGTAGCTGAGTTGCACATGATGTTGAAGAGTCAGAAAGCCAGTTGTGAACATTTACACAAATTTGCATAAGTGGAATTGCCGCAGTTAAAACTGCACAAGATCGGGTGATCATCAGATTGGGAATTGACTACATTCTAGTTCTTTAGCGGTACATTTAACAGACACTGAATATCGAATCATTTCAGTTTCCAAATTTTGAATGCAAATTATTGAATTATTAGGGAACGGAGTAGTGTTACTGAAAGTGGAGTTTGAGTGGAGCGTAAATCGGAGTGGAGTGAGCCAAAATCAGGAGAGTGGTGAGCAGGCATACAGTGGAAGGCTAGCAGAGCACTGAGTGGAAGCTCTTGGAGTGTGAACGAAGCAGAAAGGGGGGGGGACTACTACAGAAATAGGTTTGAGCACTTAGTGGCTATTTTGCTGCTCCTGCTGCACTTGCAGCTCTGGTCCCAAGAAGCAGCAGCAGCAGCATATTCCAAAATCCAAATTTGGATGTACAAGAGAAATGTAAGTTTCAGCTTTGATATTCGGCAAAGAACTACCTACCTACTCCTTTTTGGTGGCCGTGTTTGATTTTGTACTTGTTCTGGAGGAGAAGGGATAAATGGCACATGCAGAATGGCGAACAGAATTTAATACTCTGCAGAATTAAGTACTGAACGGACACTGTCAACAGGATTGGAGTGGTTAGTAGGCAGAATGCCATCACGTATCATATGCAACTGTGCAGTGGTGATAAAACAGCATCATATTTGGATGGTTACGTTTCAGTCCATCAGTGGAATGTTGTGGAGCTACAGGAGCCTGAGGAGGTTTCAGTGACAGCCCGACTATATAATATTTTATTGCACAAATAAGCACAATGCTTGCGCATAGCATGCTTTATGCTATTGACTTACAAGTATCTTTCTGACTGCCTGTATGTCACAAGCCAGTGTTCTGTGAAAATAGCTAAACGCTTTATCACTCCATCAATGCCACGTGATGCCAGAGATTAATAAAAATCCAGTGGGATTAACCAAAATGGTGTCGTCAAATACATATGGGGTACGACAAATTTGTGATTTTTTTACCAGTAACTTGCCGCATCAAGGAAGTGCTACGAGACAAAAACAGTTTTAACCCGTGCGATGCTAGCTAGTGCTGGTATTAGCTGTTGTCATGTGTTTGTCCATCTGTCACAAGCCAGTGTTCTACTGAAACAGCTAAGCGTATAATCGCGCAAACAATGCCACACGATAGCCCAGGGACTCTAGTTTTCTGATGCTGAAAATCTCGGCAAAACTCAAACTGGGTCATCTCAATGGAGACACCAAATGCAGGTGGGGTAGGTTAAATGCAGGTGCAGTAGCTGCAAATTGGCAACTTTTGATGCGAAGCATTGTCAACTCAGTTCGGTTGCATGTTTATGACACTGAGCGTCCACCTTATTTGTTTGCAGCATGTTCACTGTGATGCAGTGTGTTGCATGGGTTTGTTAGCGACAGCTGATCCTTGTAAAATTTTGGTGCCTGTCTTTGGCGAAGCTAGCCCATATGCGAGTACTAGCATATGTATAATAAATTAACTCTACAGTGGCATGTTCAGGGTCACATGACCCTTTAATTTTCATAAATAAGTTGTTATTTCTTAGAAACAGCACGTAATAGACATAGTTACAGTGGAAGACTAATAGGGAATCATCATATGTGGCCTCAGTACTAGTGGCATTGAGAGACCTTGAATATCACTTTATATTTGTGATCTTTCTAAATCATATACCTCAGAAAAAGTAGCGTAAGTAACTCATATTAAAGTTGAAGGAATTCTTAAGGTCACAGGTGATATCTAGGAAATGTTGCAAGACAGAGTCATTACTACCGTGTTCAGCCTACTAAGAGGAAATCATATGTGGCATATTGAATATTGTCATTTCCAATTACCTTAAGTGATTGTCAGGGTCATTCACCTATTGCAAACATTTTCACGTGCAGTTTCTCACACAGGTATCATGCAGTGGTAGAGCATTTAGCAGTTCCTGTGTGACAGCTGACTTTCTTTAGTACATGGATAACAACTACTACTACTACTACTACTACTACTACTACTACTACTACTACTACTACTACTACTACTACTACTACTACAACCATTTTAGTTATGGCCCTTTGTTCAGGACTGCCCGGCTGAGCCAGTACTAGATAGAATATAGCAAGACTGAATTAATCAATTCTATGTGAGCATCAAAATTTATTAACAGTGAAGCTTTTAAGGTTACAGATGCTTATTTATTTGAAAAGGCCTTCAGAAGTATTTGAAATGTGGACTTCAGTGTTAACTGCATAGTCTTTTTATTTATGCTTACATAGTTAACTGTTGTTCATCAGTGTATGTACTGCATGTGTTGTTACAATGCAGAGCTACCAGATACTTGTGAAGCGGAAGTGGTGTGAAGTATGGCTGACCAGAATTCATCCTCTGCATTTTCAGAAGATCTCTCTCTGGAATCCACTGTTTCTCCATTGTTTGTCATCTCAGATGTTTATGTTAGTAATTTATTGCAGCTTTGTTTCTGTGATACCATTAGACTTGGCAAATTACTGTTATTGTTAACTGTTTATTTGCACTGCATGGCTGCAAGTGTTGTGCTTATTTTTTGGATGTATGTCTTTCTTGTTATCAAGATTGCATAAACTAATGAAATTATTTTGATTTTGCATTTTTAAAAATAATTGAGAGTATAATTCATCAGTAAACGACTGATAGATAGAGAACAAAAATGGCAACCTTTCTGTCGTCAAAGATGCAATGAGTTTAACTTTATCATAGGTTTTTATTGTCCCATTTTGAAATATTAAACATTTAAATTTGTGTTGCATTGTGTAAGTGATTTCTGCAACTTATTGTTGCAGGAAATGGATGATAGCGTGCAGGACTCTGGCCACTGTACCATAATACCGTCCCTGTCAGTGATGATTGACTCACTGGATCCCACTGCACAGTTCAAGAGGGTTGACTCGCAGAGGTTCGTTTATCCTTGATAACTTGTTTAATTTATTTAACTTCTGGACTTTCCTTGGTTGTACTGGGTCTTCACCATAGTATCTTTGGGATTACCAGAGCTGGATTTTTGTGCACAACAGATCCCTTTCTTGCCCAGTCAGCAGCATGGATAGTCACCAAATTTGGTTGTTGATCTTGGCCTAGCATGCCAACAGTATCATTATATGATACAGTCATTGTATAGTACTGTGCTGCAATGTAGGTCTAGTATGATGGTTAAGGTGCAAAAATGCGGTACTGCGTGTGGTTACAGATAGCGCCTAGTGACTCTTTCGACTTATAGGCACTACATAAATAACTGTATCTATCTGTCTATCTAGGTTACGAACAGAGGTGTGTTAGAAGGTTACATTACATTACAAACTATTTTCATAGTGGCATAAGTAACAAGTGCTCAGCAGCAGCTGAGATGGGCGACCGTTTGGCCACAATAGACATGGGCCGAAAATTGGGGGCTGTGCTCCTTTGGGGAGGGGGAACTGGGTCCTCATCTAACACAGTGTGGCCAGGGCCGAGGAGGCGTACCTCTGTGCAAACTGCCAAGTTTCATCTTGATCCATCCAACCGTTTGGCCACAGTACACCAACGTCACAGACAGACAGACAGACAGACAACGGTCCGATAGGATAGGGCGAACAGTTTTACAAATGGTCACCCAAAAACTGCAAAGTCCATTATGGCAAAAGACAGAATACTTATAAAAACAAGTGGTCAAAGTAATTTGACGTAAGCCCACATCGTGACTGCATAGAGATGGTTCCGTAGCATTCACCAGGTGGCGCCAATGTGCACCCAATCTAGTACACCACAGTGGGCATCCACACCGTACTGGTGCTGCCTCGTGCTGAGTTCTGGGCATATCCTAGGCTGGCCTGTTTCTCAGAATTGCTCCTTCACGTGTGGGGATCTGGACCCCCATCTAATACATGGTTCCTTGGCAACTGCATCACAATTGGTTCAGCTGATTTTTCAGGGCTCACGGTCATGCTGCGATGTGGCCTAATAATGTCAGGGTATGTTTAAGAAAGATAAGTTGTCTTAGTACTGGATGTTATGTGTAAACATAATTTTTCTCACACGGATTCTTTGCAAAAAAAAACTCTGGATATGTGACTGTTTCCTGTTTGTATGCAGACTTGAGACACAGCAGGCAGTGGAAGACAATAGTCATGGTATGCAAGCTTTTTTTCTCAGTATTGTTTTGTGAGTTTATGTCTTATCATAGCAGCTCCTGTCTTCTTTCCCAGTTTCTGTTATTATTTCAGGTACAGTGTGGCCCTCCCACTAGACGGCATTCTCTGTCCTTCTATTTTTCATGTCCAGGCTTATAAATCAAGCAAATGAAATATCATGGAAGGTTCTGCATCGATGGCTAGTGTATTTTGCCGTGCCATTTCTCAAGGTTAAAGTCCAAGGCGCCTTGTAAAGCTCAGGCATGAAGTGCACCATAACTGATGAAAAGGTGGTCCATGACGTACCACATGCATTAAGCTTAGTTATCACAGGGAAACCACTGGCATTGCATGTCATCATCCTCTTTACGTAATCTGCTGATCAGCAGGTATACGACTTCCAACTCTCGCCAATTTCTGCCACTCTTTCCTGTCCTCTTCTCCTCTTTTGATTGCCAGTACTTTCCTTTCTCAGCTAAATGACTGAGTATTTTCAGCCTTTTCCTTCCATTTGCTGGTTTTCCAATCATTTTACTTTCAGTATATTTTCCAAAAGGTCATTATGTCTAAGAACATGTCCCAGCTATGTTTCTGTCGCGTTATTGTACTCTTTGAAGTACATCTATATTTATTCTTTTGTATTCTTCAGTGCTTTGACGCTGTTGGTTGGGCGGCAGGAAGGGCATCCGGCCTCTAAAAATATGGGGGATGGCGGAGGTTGGCACTAGTTAGTCCGGATGGAGTAGCACCCAGCCGGATGGTCGGTGTGTCTGCCTCTGTTAATCTTCCCTTGCATCATAAAGTCCGGAAGTTCTCTTCTGGCACCGGCTCACCCGGGTGGTCCCGGAAAAAGGGCCGTAAAACGTTGTGGTGGTGGTATCACTGTACATTCTTTTAAGTTAATTCTAGGCTATTATGTCAGTTGACTGTCTGTGAAATCATCATCTCTATTTATGACAGTGATGGTCAAGTGCTGTAAACGTCATCAGGCATTCAGTCTTGTCATAACCTTGTGATAGTTGTAACACCTGCGGTGTAACAAAAACTTTAAAATTGGCAAAATCGAGACTGTGGGAGTTATGGGGAGAAGTACCCATATTTTTAGATGGATCCAAACCTTCGTAGAACACAGTGTAGAGTAATGCAAGGATAGTGTCCATTCTGACGACTAACTCTGTCTGTTTACGGTAGCTGTGTAGACACACCTCACAAATGATGAGATATCAACAAGTCACAAGTCATGAGGTATCAACAGTGGTGTCATTAGTGGCTTGTCTCGTTTTTGAGATATTATGACTTCTTTAGGAAATTTGTTTTTGGTTAAATTGCAGTTGTTGTAATTAATAAATGATTGTTGCAATTACACAGTATTTTCAGCCAATTGAAAACTTTGTTTTTTTTGCATTGTGGTTAGATGACAAAGCCATTTCACTCTGTGGAGTCTCACTGAGTTACAAAGACGACCAAAATTCATCAACAGATGACAGCGCTACTTCACTGTCATGTCAGTCAAATACAGTACACGTTACGCCAGCTTCTGTAGACTCTGAAGTTTTGTTACAGAAGGAGACTGATGATGAGCGTTTCAACGAGCACAGCTGTTTAAACGAGCGTAGCTGTTTTAATACTGAAGATGATCCGGCACTTGTTCTTGAGTGCACTTCATCAGAGGACTTTATTAATGCCATGACTATTTTTCAGAAAGATAATTCCAAGTCAGGTGAGCAGAAACTGAGCAGCAAGAAAACAGAAAGACCAGCTGACAGAAATCGGACTGCATCAATTGGTCATCACTGTATGTTCTGTGGAAAGCTACAGTCAGTGATTCGTTTTCATCTTATCACTGCTCATAGGGACCAGCCACAAATATCCCGGATAGTCCAGCTGCCACTACAGTCCAGGGAAAGACGTGAGGACCTTGAACGGCTAATAGCAGAAGGCGACCAGAAGCACAGTGAGCAGATGTTTCAGACTGGAAGGGGAACAGTGATCTCCAGTCAGGGATCTGGCAACTCAGGTGGAAAACTTCAGAAGAAAAACTTGTCATTTAAGCATTCTTTGGCGGCTGTTAGCCAGAAACTGAGTAGGACCAGTGATCGTAATGGGAAATGGAAGAAATCCACTTATGGTAAGCTGCAGAAGTCCAATTTTAAGTGCGCACAGAGTGTGTCCAAGTACCTGCATTGTGAACGCTGTGGATCTTTCGTTCTACGATCGACAGCATGGTTGCGTCATAGACGCTGTGCTCCAGCTCGTCAAAAGATAAAGATAGGTGCGCCAAGCTCAGATGTTTCTTCTGGTTTTCATAATGCTCCAGGAGGCCGTCACAGTCGTATTGTCTCACTGTATACTATACTAAACAAAGAAGGCATGGACAGCAGTATTGATGATGTATTGAGTCTAGTATTGGATGAAGACAGTGACAGTTTGCAGTCTATGCTAATCAACGATGTGCTTGTATGGCAGTATGCATCACTGCGTATCCAGTCCCTACACAGTCAAGACAGCGAGAGTTCTCACAGTATATATAGTCTCTGTCAAGAACTACAGGCACTAGCCAGACTGTTGGTTGGGTGTCAGAGACAAAAACCTTCAGCTGACCTCTACACGCTCATTCATCCGGATCATTTCAATCTTGTCATTTCCGTTTTACGAAAGCAGTCGACCACAACAGTGGATATTCTTGGTCATGTCATCAATATTAAAATTGCCAACGCTTTGCAGCACAGTGATAACGTGGCCGCCCGACACGCATGGAACTTCCGGGAGTTGTTTTTGCTGTGGCAGGACAGTCTGAGAGAAGATGATGCAGTTTTGCAAACAGATGTCAAGGTGGAAGAGGAAAAACATAGTTCTGCAGATAACTATTGTCAGACTATGCCTCAGACATTTCAGCAACCTGATAACATGGAGTATAATAGTGATTCACAATCCAAGTTGTGTTATTCGCATGATAACACCTGCTTAACAGAGTCAAATGCATGCTGTGATAAGTTTAAAGACAACCCTGTGCAGCACATGCTTCCAGACAGTTCATTTACGACATTGTCACTTGATGTGGATAGTACTGTTGCTCAGAAGAGGTCAACATTGCCAGATAATTGCAGTCATATGGTTGACACCACACCTGAAGTACCAGCTGTGGATGGAACAGAAGCTTCTGACATTAATGATTCTGATCATTTGCTTGACAATGTTGCCAGTGATCACCAAGTTGCAGGTACATCAGTCAGTGCTGTACGTGTGGATTCAGAGTTGAGGCACTCCGGCATTTCCTCATTCAAAACAGTAACTATTTGTAGTAGTAGTGGAAAACCATACTGCTGTTTCTGTGGCAAGCGTCTTTCTAACTTAGTGCGTCACTGGAAATCCATGCATGCCAATGAGAAGGAAGTTATCAAGCTAGTGTCTTTGGAAACAGCCACAGCTCAGCTTCAGAGCGTGAAAAAGCTGAGAAACCTTGGGAACCATCGACATAACCAGAAGGTCTTGCGAGACAGAAGAGGTACATTAGTGGTATATCGCCCTAAACCTGGAGCAAAGCCTGAGGATTATTCACCTTGTAGAGACTGCTTGCACTATGTGACAGAAACACAGTTATTGCAGCACAGATGTCATCTGTTAATTCAGAAATCACAAAGGCACAGTAAATCCACGATTGGCAACAATCATACGTCCACTTCTGCAATGTCTTCTGATGGCATTTATGGGCAGAAATTCTCCAAACTGCTTGACGTTGATAAACGAAGTGACATTTATATTCAGTCAATGTCTAATCCTGTCATGAATGGAGTTCATCGCAGTGCACCGTGTTACTTTTGTGGTCACTGGAATACAAAAATGAATAGGCATTTGAAAGCAAGGCACCGGGATGAACCAGAAGTGATTGAAATTATGTCAATAGGTCTGTCAGACAGTGCAGCAGAAATTCAGCACATACATCGACTACGAAACCTTGGCATGCATCAACACAATGTGAAAGTCTTGAAAGAAGGCCATGGAAACTTTTTTGTTGCTCGCGTGGCAGAAAGTTCAATAAAGTCGCCAGAAGATTACCTACCATGTGAATATTGCTGGTGTTACGTGAGCAAAGCTCGCTACTGTGGGCACTACTGCAAACTTAGGGCAGAGAGTGAGCAGGCAGACCGTAAACATGATCGACAGCTGTTTGCAGATGCGCATTTCTTGCTGCCGACTTCCAAGAAGTTTTACGACCAGGTGAATGAGACACTGGATGGAATGAAGAATGGTAACGTGAAACTTACGGCACAGTCAGATCCGCTCATTGGCGAGTATGTAGCAAAGTTGTTGTCCATTGGAGTTGCTGTGAACGCCATCATGAACAAGGTGCACCTGCTTGCTCAGTTTCTGATTGAGATCCGACAAATGACCGGTCTTAACAATGCAACACTGTCTAGTTGTATTTTGCCACAGAAATTTCAGCACTGTATACTCGCTGTCGACTCGTTCGGCCATTCTGACTCAGAGACTTCATCATATTTGAATTCTTCTTCTGCTCTGGAGATCAAAAATATCCTGAGACAGGTGAGTAAGTTGTTGAAGAGAGATGCAATGGACAGAAGAGAGAGAGATGCTGTGAAGGATATGGATCAGTTCACTCAGTTGTGTGTGTCAGAATGGAAATCCCAGGCCAAGTCACGACAGGAAATAATTTTGGGTGTGGAACCAGAGTCAGAATAATGTCAGAAGTTCCTGTCTCTGTATAGATTTGTGGGACATCCAGACTGTTTTCACAGACAGACATGCACATCATTTCGTGTTTTACTTGTTTTTATTAAATTTTCAGTTTAGTCTATGCTGTAGACTAAGCTGGTGTGCTGTCACTGTTGCACATGGTACAATGGTACATCAACTAACTAGCTCTCTGTGGATGTGAGCAAGGTATCTGTACCCATAGCAGGGTGATTGCTCCCACTTCAGATGTACCTGTGGTCACATTCAGGCAGTACAACCCTCTTTTATAGCAGTAAACTGTTTATAGCAGCGTATATGTTGTGTCAGTTGCTGACCCCCTTTATGCACCTGGACATGGCATACCCACTTAGTTTTGCTTGCCATCTTCAGAGTATCCTCTCTCAGCTGACAATGGGCCTGGCAGTGTGTAAAACACTCGAGTTTCACAGTATGTAAGTTTCATGAAACATATTCTTCGGTTGGTTAATTATTGCAAAAATATTATTACTTGAACACAACCAACATTTTTACCTTGACGTTTCGGTCTCTATCAGAGATCTTCATCAGAAGAAGTTTGTTCAATTCCTTTTCCGGTTCTTGCCACGATAGTGAAGCGACGTGGCAAGAAATCGGTCGTACGTGTGGCTCAGCGTGTAGCTCCCCTCGTCCCGGTTCAATGACTGCCGTCCTTCTTTCCGAATATGTACTGCCTCTTTGATCCATCTAGTACTTTTCTCGGATTCTCTGTCCAAAATAGTGGAGGCCAGCCAATTGATCACGTGGTTGTCATGAGATGCATGATCAGTCAGTGCTGATTTGTTCTGCTCAGGCAGACTTGATGCACGCTGGTTTCTGGTGAAAGGTTTGCTAGTTATGGATTCCATCTCTGTCTTGTGTTCCTTCAGTCTAGTACCAAATTTCCTTCCAGCCTGTCTTATGTAACATTTCTCACAGCTTGCACATGGAATTTTGTATACAAAATCTGTAATTTCCTCCTTCTCTTGTTTATCCTTTGGATGCACCAGTAGTGATTTCAAAGTCTTTACTGGTCTCATTGCAACAGGAACTTGATGCTTCCTCTTTACCACTGCTA
>Ga0209259_1000505_pt1 | contig 11734 bp, 6 predicted proteins | sample WorMetGr2BELIZE1_FD_187417 | JGI IMG/M metagenome (GOLD analysis project Ga0209259, IMG submission 187417) | Marine gutless worms symbiont microbial communities from Max Planck institute for Marine Microbiology, Germany - Inanidrilus... ...
CTCGGTCAAAACTGCATAGTCCATTGCTGTGAAGCGCACTGTCGATCCGGCTTCTGCAGTTGCACGCGATAGCAGCCCTGGATGATCCTCTTCTGCCTTCACTATAGCATCAAGCATGGCATGAGTGCTGTTCCATCGTGTAGCATTCGCTGATGGTATTTGGCAGCCAGCTTCCTTTTCCAGCAGCTCTGTCGCTTTACAGGACATATGTAAACTACCTACTACCTTCTTGCACTTTCTAATCAGGTTCTTGATCCTGTCTGTTGCTTCCTTCATACCATTGTAGTAAATAAGTAACAAAAATGAGCACAACACCATTTTGGATGCAGGCTATAAATGCAGTGAAGAGTTTCAGTAATCACAAGTTTATGATTCATCTAATTATAAAAACTAATTAAAATCACAAGTAGAATTAGCAGATTTGCCAATCAATTAGAATAAGAATTAGCTAAAACCAAATGTCAATTGATTAGAATTAGAATTAGCATTTTTGCTAATTGATTAGTTAGATAATTTAATTAGTTTAATCGATTACCCATCACTGTTATTTATAGATGGACTGTGAACTTCAATGACAAGATTTACAGTAACCATTTCAGAGGAACTGCTGTTGTCATAAGACCTCTCAACGTGTTGAAGCTTCCTCTCTCAATAACTGAATAATTCTTGGTGGCGAATTATACAATACGTGATGATCACTAGAGACAATACTTCTTGTTGTCACAAACCAAGCAGCCTGGTGTGCTTGTAAGACGTCAGAAATTATGATAGTTCTGATAAATTTGACACAGGTCTTTTAAACTCAATAACGGTTACTCTCGAAATCTAGAGATGCACGAATCCACGAATTCAACTTCAAAATTTCAGTATCGACTCGCTGCTGATACTTTTTATTTAATTGAGCTATAAAGGTGCCAGACCTCAATTCTAATTACTTTGAGGTACCAGCACGCCTAATTAAGATTATGTATACCACGAGGTCCACAACACATGTTGAAAAGGTCGCTAGTCCAGTTACCGCTTTGCAGTCTGGATTCCCAAGAGACATTAAAAGAAACCTTTCTTTTTGAGTGCAGCCAACAGTATGAAAGCACTGATGGCAAAGCAGTGAATGAAAAATTTTATAAAATCTTAATGTGCTTAGTTCAGGCTTTACACGTGATTTTGATGTGTGATTTTGTATAGGAGTGTGAAGATGGTGAGACTTCCCAGTAAGTGTGTTTCACTTCATGCAGTAATATAAATGTGATATTTTTCCGTTAACAGTTTAACTTGATCCATTTATGCATTTCACCACAATACCCCAACATCACCCACACACTTGTGGACAAAGACATAACCCACAGCATAAGCCGATCTGTTACCATACTAGTGGTAAGTCAGGCGATTTGTTGAACACTGAAGACGTAAACGTCCTTGGCCATAAAACAGTGCATTGGGCCTAGAATAAATCAGGCCTTAGCCCCATAACAACATTATGCCCGCTGGTTAAATGATATCATATTAGCGTGATTGACTGCTTCCACCTGAAGGAGAAATAAGGACAGAGATTGCTGGTTTTGTGTATGTACATGCAGTAATGCAGTGACTTTGGTGCTGGTTGCAGGTATGGGACGCTACTGACTGAGCAGGAACGCAGAATGATCAGTGAACGCCGGTTCACAGATCTCACACAGTACCAACGTCGTCTTGATGCCGAAATTGATGCTAAAGTTCGTTTTCTTTTTCTTTGTTTTGTTTGTGTTAATTGCAGTAGCATTTGTGGGGCTTTTTGTGAGCATAATGAGTGCAACTACTGCACTTCCAACACTCATTTAAAAACTTAAATGTAAAGGCATAAGGTGTGCTCTGAAGAATGTGCTTAGAAGAAATCAAAAGAACTATAAAAGATGTGGTGTAACAGTGGTGTAATAGATACACATGAACCTTCTACTTGAGAAAATGATGTGGGACTAATTTTGATGTGTGATGGTTAATATACGTATTACATACGTGGTGGACCAACAAGGCTGTTTATATGCTGTGTGCTAAGCCTAATTTTGGAAATTCGGTTACTGTGATGGGCAGTAACTGAATTTCCAACCACATGTATACTGTAATATGTATATTAGCCATCACACATAAAATTAATCCTTCCAGTGCATTCTGAAGTAAAGAGGTTTATGTGCATCCATTACGCCATGTCTTCTTTAGTTTTATTAGCCATTTTCCACGTGAGTCTGGGTTGGCCAGTTTTCCCTCTGTTCTATTTCTCCATCTCTTCTGAAAGAGAGATTTTGGTTGTAACTGGAGCATGTCTTACAGGCCTCATGCCATTCCTGTCATCGAATCAACAGTGTCAAAGCACTCGAGGGATTCAAGGCAGTGACTCTAACCAGGGAATGTATCCCACTTTTTTATCCATCAGATGACTTATCAGGGAAGGGGCATGGCGTTCCCTTTACACTGGTTCTCTGACACCAAGACCCTTATCACTATGTGTCACACACACACAACCATTTTACGGCCCTTTTTCCGGGACTACATGGGTGAGCCGGCGCCAGAAGAAGAAATTTCTTCTGGACTTTATGGTGCAAGGGGAGATATCACCAACAATCCGGCTGGGTGCCACTCCGTCCGGACTAATTAGCAACCAACCTCCCTTATCCCCCCATTTTTACACCGGATGCTCTTCCTGCCGCAGACTCCCAGTATATTGTGGCTTGGGACAGGCACCAAATATGCTGGCTTGCATACCCAGTGGCCTGGTTCTTATCACTATGTGTGAGAGATGCCAAATCACTTGCGTCTAGTAGTAGAATATTAAATCGATGCATGTTGTATGCACCTGTTGATTCACGTGCAGTGTGGTGCTGCGTAAATATGTCTGGTCTGATTGCTCTGCTGTACAGCTGGTAGAGCAGGAGGACCAGCTGCGTCGTGATGAGGAATCGTACTATGAAGCGAAGCGTGAAGCCACACGAGTTGCCGCCAAACTGCGCGTGGACGATCAGGCAAAACGCGATGCTTTGGCCGCTGCTGCCGGCAGTAACTGGGCCCCAGCAGATGAGTGGGAAATGTAAGCAGTTTTAGTCTTCATTGAGTGGATGATTAGTTTCTTCGATGAGTCTGGTACAGGCCTACCTGAGTTATCTAGAAATGGTACTACAGCTACTTCCATTTAATGACCGTTTTTCCAGGTTAGTTAGTTAGTTAGCTGGAGTTTAACGTCCCTTTTCAGCACAAATATGGCTATATCAGAGACGAACGGTCACAGTTTATAGAGGACACCGTCGAGCCCTCTGTTTTCCTGCCCAGGATTATCTCCCTGGTCATCATGTGCATAGGAATTATTTGCAATAATTCTTTTTTAGTAGGCGGACGCGCCCGGGCTGAGGCTCGAATCGATCCTCAGCCACTGTGAACGTCACGCTCTACTGCACATGGCGCCCAAGTGGTTTGACCATTGGACTGCATGGGCAGGGCCGTTTTTCCAGGTGATCTTAGGTCAACTGGTTCCCCTCGGGTCCTCCTCCACCTGTTCTGCAAGAGAACCTCTAAGGATTAATGGAACAGGTTTTTTATAGCGATCTCCATCCTGCCATCTAATCGTCAGTGTCGTAGTGGTGAAGGGAACACAAAACACTAACCCTAAGTGGCCTGTCCTCATCCTTTTGTCATCCGTCAGCCTCTTGATGGAAGGGCTTTGCTGCCTTTATGCTGGCTGTACAAGTTGTCCAGAAAAAGCTTGTATTTTATTTTAAATTGTATATTTTAAATTTGGCTCATTTTCTTTCAGTTTGTCATTTATACTTGTGACACTGGTACTTATGTTTGGTTGTGCTTGTCTGTTGAACCAAGTGAAGTATATTGTGTGGTCTCTGAGTCGTGGCTTCACTTGTATTGACCTGATCTTTGTCGTCGGTCGTATTTGTAATTGATTTCCTTCCTCTTGTTATATTGATATTTGATGTAATTTGTATGTAATTTTAACAACTGTAGAACTGCCACCTCCAGTCTGTTATCCAGGTGATCCAGAGCTAGCTGGTTCTGCTCAATTTTTCTTCCTCCACATGATATGAAAGAAAAACTATGTGGATATGTGGCATGGGTTTTTATGGACCATATGCCCTTCCTGTCACGATCGGGGAAATCGCCAGTCGGCCCACTTACGATGCCGTTAATCTGTGTAGAATTTAGAACAGAAGTTGTATGTGGGATTAGTCATCTTCAATGGTGGTTTATTTTTAGCCTTGTTTCAAATCCACAGCCTGTCATTGTTGCTGAATGAAAGCTGTAATTTTCAAAATGTGTGTTGTGTGAAGAGCCAACGGTGAGGACGATTTTGAACAGTTTTTAGAAAATGTACGCGAGCGTTCCTTGACAGCACGCACAAAAATTGCTGCTTCTCAAGGTGCGTGTTTCGGTGTCTCGTTTTGTTTATTTTATTGCACGTAATATTTTATTGCAAGTAAAATATATTACAGTATTATTAGAAACGGTAGCTACTTATCTTTTGCATTTTATCACGGCGACTTCTGGCCAGTATGAGTCATAACACCGTGGAGTCTGTAAGCCACCTTCCAGCCTTCGGTCGACGTCATCGACAAATTTCGCGTGACCACAGGTGCACACAAAGTTCGGTGAACGTGCATTCTCACACGCGGGGCTCTCTGCTTGGAACACACTGCCTGAAGATTTGTGCAGCATGGCAGACCCAGTGGAGTTCAGAAACAGCTGAAGATGCACTGTTTTTACCACAGCTGTTAACGTGTAGTGACTTCCAATTCACGATTTTTATGATTTTATTGGCTACTGGAATGCAACTATGTTCTATCTGTAATAGGTGCACTAAATTTGTAGATGTTGATGATGATGATGATGAATGGAATGTACAACTCTACATTATGTACGTGAATATTGATTGGTTAGTTAAATGCACATTCTGTGCAGAGCAGTAGTAATGGTTGCAGGCGTGAAGTTATGCGAAGTCTTGTCAGATGGCTTATGACGGGATTGTTGGCATGCATGCTTTGAGACTGATTTTGAAGGCAAGCAGGATAGTTCAGTGGTGTTACGTCAGAATGGATGATGACAGTAACCATGTGATAAGACTAATGGAAAAGTGAGACCATTTTGGCCCTCCAGACTCAGTCAGTTTACTCACTTGCAAGTCTGCACTGCTTTCACGCATGCAGGCATGCACTGCTGAATTACGAATTACAGATGTAATTGTCACCTAAGAGAATTGTAGAAAATGTGATAGCCATTTAGGTAGCTGTTTTTGTCCATTTGTTTTCGTGATTTGATACGTGCAGTAATTGACGTAGAAACAAAGCCGCCAAATACTTCATCGTCATAGCAGCCAAGTTGTCTCTGCTGTAAGTGAGTTTTAACACTCGTGTTTGTTTCTCATTTAGTCACCTTCTACTCTTGTACACTCACTCTTATCAGCAGATGCCTTCAGTGCTTTGACACTGTTGACTGATCATCAGAATGGATGTCTTGACTATTGTAATTCTGTCAGTCATCTAGCTTCAGCGGGTTTCAGAACTCTCTAACTCATGCCGTTCTCTGTGCATCTAGCTTCTATATCTACAGAAGTTGATTTGAGTTCATCCTGCACAGCACCAGCAGATATTCATTCATCTGTTGTAACCCTTTGACCATCGATGTCTTTCTCTTTACATATCACAGGTCACTGCTTCCGATGTGCATCATCTTGTGTGAGTTAATTGGAGGTTCCGGCTAACCCAGGTTGACCTGTATTATGGCTGTAAAATGGTTGCTATAAGATCGCATCTGTACTGTCGTCAGTGGTGGGCACAGCTGACCAAAAAGTTAGCTCTCATAACCGATAATCCGCTAACTCGGTAAACCGCTAAACCGCTAGAACAATTAGCGGAAGTTACTGCTAACCCCTACCTTTTTACCTCTTTAATGTTTTAATATGTTGTAGCTTAGAAAACAAGTAGCTCAGCAATAGCAGAGAGACCGCGCGACGCTTGCTCAAGTTCGTGCTGTACTAAGTAACAAACGCAATTTTTTACCGGTTTGCAATTCGAAGTTGAGCAAGCGTCGCGCAGTCTCTCTGCTATAGCTGAGCTACTTGTTGCTATCTGCTACAGCTTAGCCGCTATGAAGCCAAACGTATGTAAAACGTGCCTGTTTGAAAGGGGGTAGGTCACTTGTCAGCCGAGTTTTGCATACTAGGAACGGTTCCCTCAAGCACTGTTTTTACCGCTAAATAGCAAATTGACTCCTTTACAGCCTTCCGCTGACAGTTTATACAAAGTCGAACGTTTTAGCAGACATTTTCCATTTTAACTCTATGTTTCTTTGAAAGCGGCAAATTAGGGATTTCGACCTCCCATTTATGGGAGTTAGGGACAACGCACGACCTTGGTTGATGGCTCGTTGGAAAAGCACGTATGCGACTTCCTATTAGTGATAATTGAACATTTTTGGCTATCTGCTACGGCTTGGCTGCTATGAAGCCAAACGTATGGAAAATGTGCGTGTTGGAAGGGGGGTGGGTCACTTCGATCGCCCATTTTAGGTGGAAGAGGACGTCGCCCACCAACCACTGTTGGGTGGCAGAAAACTAGAAGGATTGCCCTTTCATGTGGTATAAAAATATCGCCGGTAGGTTCTTTGGATTAGTCACAAAGCACGCGTGTGACAGACGGATGGACAGAATTACGACTCCAAAGACCGCGCTAGCATAGCTGCGTCACGCGGTAAAAACCTGGCTAGTATTTAGTTTAAGGGTACACATTGAAAATAATGGTCCAGTGCATTTCAGTGCGTACCCCTAATCTTATAACCACATCCATCATCCATTCAGTTAATGTTTATTTCTTACCTGCACCGTGTCTCAAAAAAATGTCCCACCTTTGACTCGCTATAATCTTGACACACACAATCCGATTACGATAATTTTTGGCACAAGTGTTACTCAGAAACTAAGAAATCAGTTTTCCCACCTCACCTCTCTAGTGCTTATGCATTACGTTGTGAAATAGGAAACCCAGAAGACAATGCACTGATGCATTGTGCATGCAACACAGTCAAACTCCTGCAGCGCTGTCGACTTCCTTTCTCCTGAACCATGCCACCAACAGCCCTGCGGGCTGCACGCATTGATTACATGATTTAGGGAGTATTACAGCATCGTCAATGTGAGTCGTGGGTCAAAAAGATTGAAGAAATCAAACAGTTTGTTGAATTCAGACAATGCACTATTACAGCATTTGGGTGAAAATGCGATTTTCGTGTTTGTCCATTTTGCCACGTAGTGCAGACGCACGAGTTATATGAGGTGACATAGTAAATCTTTTGATTGCTTACTTTATCGGTAACATTTCTTCAAAAAAACTATCAAAATCCGTTCCCATGTCTCAAGAGTTATAGCAACCCAAAGGTGAGACGTTTTTTCAGACACGGTGTATTTTGGGTACTTGTTGATTTCAATACGTACCCGGTGGTTCCCCTTCATGAACATCATCTTCTCAAAGTTGGTATCTGACAGGGTGGCTCTCTTTTAATTAGCCTTCATGCTGTTGAAAATGTGCTTACGATAACGTATGCAGAAAGAACTATGCTGACACTGGGAGAAACGTAACGTTTCAACTGTAAGTGAAATATGAATTGCAGTATTAATGAATGAAGCATGCACAGTGAGGTAAAGGACTTCAGAACAGTGAGCCGCATAATGCAGATTTTAAAATAACAAAGCGTCTGCTGTGGCTATCCAGAACGGTCGGACAGAAGCATATTTGTTCATTTATAGTCAGCATGGAAAAGGCAGGATAACGTTTGACCACTAAAAGCTAAAATTTTATTTAATTTATCCGCGAGAAAAAATGTTAGCGGAATTAAATTTATCACAAGCTAATTGGTCCGCTAATGGTTTTCAAAGTTAGCGGAACTGCTAATCCGCTAACGAAAAGTTAGTTTCTCTAATTAGCGGATTAGAGGAACTGTTCCCACCACTGACTGTGGTAAGATGTGCATGTATACAGGTTTGTACAGTGCCATGTATTTTTGGACCGTTTACCACACCCACGCATCTTAAAGTCAGTCACCTGTCGTTTCTGATTTATTTGCACATTTAATCTGTTAGAGAATGTTTGTTTAAATAATGCTTTAATTCTATAATTGACATTGTATTGCATTATAAATACTAAGCCTGTAGAATTTGTTGATTTATTTTGCGTACCATTCCTGGACAAAAGTGATTGTTTTGTGCTGTTGTAGTTGTGCCGTTCAGTGGCTGTGATCCTCTGTATCGTGACGTATGAAATGGTTGCTGTCTGTGTTATTGCTCATGTAGCCTCTGTATCAGTACTAGGCATGTGTTTCCAAAACTCTGCGAGGATATTCATTGCCTGCAATACTGAACGTTAGGAATTTGAAGCCGACGTAGGCAGAGTTCTCCGATGACCTGTGTGTGTGATGTACGTGTATTGTTAAACAGTGTTATAACATTACCACCTAGACAATAGTTAAGTAATGTTCATGACATTTTGATGGCTGTCCATTGAGGTTCTTGGTTCATTGCAGCTTTAACAGACTAGTTTCATCGAAGATGATGTATGCAGTTATTGTCATACTGGCACATTATGTGTACGGATTTTCCGTGTTAGATAATGTTTAACTTTTATTCTTTATGATAGATTTTTCTGTATTATTTGGTACAGTGTACTAAGATGATGTTGTACAGTTAATGATGACGATGATGATGCTATCATCATCCTTAATGTGCCTTATATCAGCTGTCACTTTATGTGGCTTGCTTTTTTGCCTTTTAGTGAAACTGAGCAATATAATTACACCATGTCCAGAAAAAAAGCCTGCCACTGTAATCTTGCCTCTAATTTTGCAAAATGCTGACATTTTTGCAAAATCTTTCCACTAACATATGTAGCAGTAACTTTCTGGCAAAGTAATAATTAAATATCCCACCACACCACATCACTGCAATACCTTGTGAAATGTTTGTGATCAAAAAGCGTGGTGCTTCAGAGCTGAGTGAAGCGAACTGCCATGCAAGACTTAGCCGTTCAAAACAGTTGGTAGAAAATATTCATCCAATAATGTTAGCATCTTTTTCTTCACAGACACAAGGATATTTACAGTGGCCACACTTAACAACCCACAGAATAATCAAATCTATGCACCTGCAGTAACCAGAAAGACAGACATTGCAGCAAAACACCTGTGCATATGATCAATGTTCAGACAGTCACTGATGGCATCATCCAGCTAGTCACAAGTGGTCAACAGTACACTAGTCAGTGTACTTACTAGTCCCCGAGTCAATGTTAATGAGGACTACTGTTGTAACATCTGCCCCCCATACATCTGATCCCAAGCAAGTTTTGTTCTTTCAGTGTATTGTACCGCAGTGCCCAGGCACTTGAGGCAGTTAACTGTCTTACCCGTAACTTTGCCAGATGTTGACCGATTGTAAAAATTTTTTCAAAGCAGACTGAGCAGTAGATTTGTAATAAATAATGGTGAGAGTTCCAACCACACCTAAATACATGTTTCACAGTGTTGCTATTTTTCTGAGATCAGTATTCACAAGATGATGTAACAGTGTGTTTGAAATGTGGTGGGATATTTCATTATCTCTGCTAGAAATTTACTACTAATTCTATGGATGAAAGAACTTGGAAATTGGTCAGCACTTGGCAAAGTTAGAGGCAAAAATGCAGTAGCTCCTTTTTTCCAGACATGGTGTATAATGATGGTACAATGATATCATAGTGTTTTGTCACTGTTGACTGGACATTAGTAAGAATATCTGTCCCATAAAATATTTGCTGCACCACCACCACCACACCACAACCGTTCTATGGCCATTTTTCCGGGGCAACCAGGGTGAGCCAGTGCCAGAAGAGAAATTCTGGACTTTGTGGTACAAAGGAAGATTACCAGAAGCAGACACACCGACCATCCGGCAGGGTGCCACTCCATCCGGACTAACCAGTGCCCACCTCTACCATCCCCCATATTTTTTACAGGCCGGATGCCCTTCCTGCCGCCTGACCAACGTCGTCAAAGCACTGCAGCAGTTAGTAAAGGTTTCATTTGGGAGATGATAATGGGAGACTTTGTGTGGGCTGTGGCAAGGAGAGAAAATTGGCTAGTTGAACAATGGCAAGTACGTAAATCAGTAAATGATGAATTATATGGTGAAATTAAATGGAACAAATGCTAACATCAGGCCAACTGGTGCATTTCAGACCCTGTTGAAACTGAGTGACATCTTCATATATTAAACACGGTAAGGTGTCTGTACATCTGTAATGGTGGGCGTGGCCAGCTCAGTAGCGAATGACGTCATAATGAGAATGACGTCAGAATGACAGTAGCTGGCTGATGGCGATTGGCGACATGTGGCCGCGGTTTGCACCGCTCTAGTAAGTAAATAATAAACAGAATATCCAAGAGTTGTAGTATTCTTATAATGAAAATATTCTTTTGTGCATGTTAATTAAAAATGCAGTTTTTGCAGCCAGCAAACATGACTGTGTTTTGCCCAAAGCATTTCACTGTACAAATTCAGCGTTGTTAGTTTTTGATTCCAAAGTTATGTGCGTTTGGTGTGAATACGTTGTGAACTGTACTTTTTCTGTTGCTGAGGTGATTTTTGTCATTAGTTTGCATCTTTCTGTCAAAGAACTATTGACCGAACTTCTTGACCGATATGTGCGGATGAAGTTTCACTGCACTACTGTGGTTTTAATGCACTGTCCTGTATAAAATAAACTGCCTTAGAACTTGACGTTAATTTTTAGCCATTTCATTGACTTAATAGAAAACAGTGCATTATACTGCAGTGGAAGTGGTGTCAAAATATTATTACGTTTGAGGTTTAACGTTCCTATTGCAATGTTGGCGTATCTCATTGATAATGTGATAATTTGTTATTATTATTGTTGACTCTTCACTGGTTTCATGCGTGAGTTCTACTGTTGTCATTCCGCCTTTCTGTACTATGGTGCAGTCAGTGGCAAGTGTGTGTGGTTCACGTTGTTAATACTGAAAATCACGTACGCTGGCTTCCCCCAACAATGTCACTACTTTGTCTTGCTCTAACTTCAACATGCATGAACCGATTTCAGTAATTTTTGGCAGAAAGTACGCAATTAAAATGTGCTTTATTTTCCCACCTCACGTATCTAGTGTTTCTGCACTACCTGATGAAATGGAGAAACACAAAAGTGACTAAGCCAAAGAACTTACCGTGGATATTTTTATACCACATGAAAGGGCAATCCTTCTAGTTATCTGATGCCAAAGATCGCGGCGAAATTCCAACGGGAGCGCCAAAGAGAGGTGGGCTAGGTTAAAACAGCGATTTTTGACCAATATCTGGCTATATCTCACAAACGGTGCAAAATAGGGACATAGTTACTATGGAACGCTAGTAGGAACTCGTAGGTGCTCTATCGATTGGTGATATTTCTAGTGACCTTGATTGACCCTAACTACCCCAAACCACCCCATTTTCAACATTTTGTATCGTCTTTCATATCTTCGTAGTGAGTGGAGATAGAGACTTCAAATTTGGTAGGTAGATTGTCGGTAGCAATTGCTAGCCCGTGGATGGTAAGGCATCCCTGCAAGGAGCGTGGTTAAGTCACGTGAACCATTTAAATTTTGGCGGGCACAACCATATCCCTGGAATGGCTGATCGTCTCAGGCGCTGTCAACTTAGTTCGCCGATGAGTGTTATAAACTT
>Ga0209259_1000506_pt1 | contig 11733 bp, 6 predicted proteins | sample WorMetGr2BELIZE1_FD_187417 | JGI IMG/M metagenome (GOLD analysis project Ga0209259, IMG submission 187417) | Marine gutless worms symbiont microbial communities from Max Planck institute for Marine Microbiology, Germany - Inanidrilus... ...
GTGTGAATGTGCGTGAATTCCAGTTGCATTTAGTCGTTTGCAGTTGATAAGCTACTGGCAGCAGCAGCGCCAAAACCTTAGCGACTGGTTTTGACCTGGAGGCTTATTGGCGGCAGCGGATGGTGGCGGTTCCGGGGTCTAATGGGCATCAGGAGGAGCATCCAACCTGTAAAAAGTTGAGAGATGAGATGCCAGAATGATTATCTGTTTGCAGTGGGATGCAAGTGATTTGCATATGGTCCAGCTGATGCCACTGCCACCCCATCATCTCTTGCTTCATTAACCTTTCTGGTGCCGGATTATCCAGGTTGTCCTGGAAGGGAGGCCATTAAATGGGTGTCTATATACAGGGTAGTGCAAAAGGGCCATTGGCCACTATTAGCCAAAGAGATGCCTGATATTTCACACGGCTGTGTAGCAACACATTTAAGTATTGGTAAAGTTATGGGCAAGACGTACAGTGACACCTTTTTGAGTCACTGTGGCCAAGGCCCCAGGTTTTTACACAACCCCCGATGTCAAATGTGTAAAGATGAAATATGTACAAAATATTGCACTAATTTGTCCAATGTCCAGTGCTCACTCAGTGCTCTGACACTTTCTTTGGAGTCAGCAAGGCTTACGCAATCCCCAATATACCACAAAAGAGCCTAGCCTAAACGCAGAGCTGGCTAGTTAAAGAAAAACAAGAAGCAGTTCTCTTCACCTTATAGCACAGTTTATATGTATGCTTGGACTGCACAAAGCAATTTCAGCAAGCACCCCATTACAGAAACTCACAATGTCATGTATACCAATCCTAGTAAGCCAGAGCCTAAGGGAATACACTGCCTCAATGAAGGAAGTATTGCTCCTACTGTGTTCTCAGGCTTAGGCACCTATAACACCTCAAATGTCTACTAACTTTGGCAACAGAAATCAAATACATTCAACCATCACTCAAACTGACAGATAGCTGGGAATTAAGCAGGTAATGAGCAAGGTAACAAAAACAGCATGATATTTATGCTCAACAACCAGTGATGCATCTAACACATGTTGTCCCACCTGGTTCATGAGTTTTACAGCCGCCCGGTAAAATATAGTGTTTTTGGCATTGTAAGTCATACAGTTGCTGATCATCAGCTGAAAGTCGGCAGCTATGTCATCCACTGTTCTGTATGCCTGCAGATCCACCTTCCGACGCATCGTTGCAAAGTCCATGGGATTCTTGATCAGATCTCGGTAATCGGGAACCTAACAATCATAACAATGAGCAGAACCGTAACAATGACAACTGCCAACACTTACAGAACATGGCAGCAGTTTTTTTGCGCTAGTTCCTTCAATTTAGCTGCTGAAAAAGATTGGCAGCAGTTTTTTTGTGCTAGTTCCTTCAATTTAGCTGCTGAAAAAAATTTTTCCATAAAGAAATTCATACTATCAATAAGTTTTGGTGCTTCATTTCATACACGACACAGCAGTGTGGCACTATGCTAATAGCGATTTCTGACGTCAACTGGATATGGTAAATATGATCCCCAGAAAACTGTAATCCTTAAACTGATTGCAACACAACATGGCAAACTAACATGCATGTGAATGCAAATTAACACAGACACTCAAGCAACTGATATCAGCGACATGAAGTGGTACCGTTTTGCCAAATTCACGGTTAAATGAGGTCCGATACCAGTCCACCAAGACTGGTACCAATCCAAAGTTAGAGCACAGATAGGTCCTCAATGAGCTCATTCCTCTCAGCTCAACAATGTATTGATTGTTTACACGATGTTCACACAGCACATTATTATTGGCGTTGTTGTCACTGTTGTTACTTCGCCCCCGAGAGAGTTGCGAAGTATTGCGATCAGCATGTTTGTATGTCTGTCTGTCTGACCGCATACCTCAAAAACCACATGTCCAAGCTTCACGAAATTTTCTGTACATGTTACCTGTGGCCGTCGCTTGGTCCTTCTGTGATGACAATGCAATATGTTATGTACTACTGATTTTGTAGATGACATGGATGTAGCTTCAGCTGCACCCCTCTCTGCGTTGCCTCCTATTGACTGACATCCCTCGACCATAAGCCTTGCTGTACACAACGGAGTTTGGCTGTGGAGACGAATAATGTGTTGTGCCAGTGGCAAAGTCTGCCATCCTCGATTGTCTTGCTGTTGTTGTTATTATTGTATTATTGCTACTCATACTACTACTACTACTATTAATGTACTGACTACTGATCATACAAGCAAATGCTGCAGGAGCACTTTACAGTCTTGAAAGATATTGCTGAGATGTCAGTAAATACAAAGGTCAGTTGGCTCAATCTCGACAAAGCTCCTAAAGGAAGGTGACTGTTACAAACAGATACATAGTTTATCAGTGTCATACACAATACCTCCTCCGCTGAGACTGGCTGTGCAAATATGCTGTAGCTGTCTCGCTTCTGCAGCTGATCTAGCATCTCGTGTAGCAGAACTGCAAAGGGTTTCAGCTGCAATGACAATGCACGCTGGCGGATGCGAACCTACAAAACACCACAGCATCACACAATGCATCAGCAGGAGAAATATCACCATTCCATCGACTGCGTCTCTCAATGAGGATGACAAGAAAATTTTTACTAATAAACATCGATTATCATGATCCTTGACAGAAATGATGACAAAATTTTCCGAGTACTTGTCAGCAAGATGAAAAACACAGCAACTGTACACAGCACAACATAATAACAACAATAGGACAACATAAGTTGTTTCCAGCAATATGACACGATTTCACTGACTAGTAAAATTCGATGTGAGTTACATATCAGCTATTCTACGCATATCCTTTAATTAAGGACATGCATAACACAGCATAACAAGAATGAATAACTACTGAAGTAGCTATAACAGATGTAGTCTTAACTAACATGCTTTTCTATTCACGATAAACACAGATATACCGTACGTTAAGTTTTTGCTGCACTCTGTCTTCTATATCCGAGAACACTAAGGCAAAGGCTGCTATACTTCCACTGGAACCATAAGCTGCATTGTCAACTAGAAATGTCGGCCAATGCCCAACGTGATGGCCGCCCTGCCAAATGTAGGTGGCGCCCTCTGTTCAACGCTGCAAAGTTTGGCTGACGCCCAATACTGGAATGCCGTGCAGTAACACTGCCAAGACATGAAACCCAATGAAATTTGCACTTTTTGCGGGGTGCCCCAAACTTACGAAACGATTTCAGTCGCTAGTATGGCGCAGTTCACCATATTGTAAGAACATGTGGAGGAGATATTGGTGCTTAACAAGTTTTTTTTCGATTTTCGATACGTGCCTTAATTGCAAAGATATAGCCCAACAAAGTAGTGCGATGGTGCCCAGATGGCGATTTTTGCGTCATTTTTGCGTCCTGTATTTTCAGCAAGCCGCATGCAGCAGGTTTCAGACCTGCATTCTAAATTCGCACTAAGGCCACACCATGTGTGGAAGTATGGTAGACATCCAATCTCCGACTGCTGAGATTAGGCGAGGAAAAAAAAGAAGAAAGAAGATAGAAGAAACCACAGGATGAAAATATAATGGCCTGCCCTATTCCATAGGGTGGCCATAATAACCAGACTCCGACTGGTTAACCAAGATGTTATGCAACTAAATACACTAACAGGTCAACCACAACCAGAGTCTGGCTATGGATATAGACCGCAGCTATAGGCATGGTTCTCGTCTCCCTTCTGTAACACATGGCCAGTGCGATGCCACATCTACAATTATCTCTCTGGCTTCAGATTAACAAAGTATAGTGCCCGGTGACAGAGGCAAATGTGTGCAAACAACTTACCTATGGAGCCATGGCCAGGAGTCAAGCCAAGACCTCATGATCGCAAGTCCATGCTATAACCACTATGCCACACACTTGCACAAAACAGGAGATAATTGGAGCAAGTTTTGTACAGGTTGCATGCCTGACCTGTCGCCCAACTAACAGTGTCAAAACATTGAAAATAACTCAACGCATTGATGCCAACGCAGAAAATACCCACTGGATCACATTCTTGCACGATCCCATCAATTCACAAAAGAATGAAATTGCACTCTTTATCCAGACACCAGTAACTCAGTTTAAGATATTAAATAACAAAATGAAAAAAACTATAACTAGACACTAGACAGCATGCGCTGATTTTAACACTGGTGTAGAACTGGCAGACGACACATCTCGCTCCACCGAGGACCGCTCCCAAAAAATGCTGCACTTTGTTGCTTTTGTCAGTGACCTTGACCTTTGACCCCAAATTCGAACTTGGGCAAGATTTTTGTACTATGCACCTAAGCACCAAGTTTCATCATCCTACGTTTAATTGTTTGGAAGTTATGGTGTTGACAAACAGACAAACTGACAAACATCCACCTCGCTCCACTATGCTATGCCAGTGGGAAATTATGACAACAGTAACACAGAAATCAAAAAGTATAATACAATTAAACAACTGACCAGAGATGATTTCATCTTTTCCCGTTTGCGAATCAGCTCCAGCAGCAAACGCACCCTTTCCAGGTCCTGTCTCAACCGCTTCCAGTACTTCAGCTGTTCTGCAGCCGAGATCTCACCTTCGATATCGACGACATCTTCAGTTTTCTTTATCTCTTTCTCTAATTTCTTGCGTTTGTTCTTCGCTGACTCGTCTTCGCTAGCAGACTTCCCGCTAGCTGTACATTCTACCAGCTTTCTCTTCTTTGACGAACTAACATTTTTGCGAGAAGCTTTTTCCAAATCGGTGGAGTTTGGCTCTTTGCCAGCCTCAAAACTATTTTCTTCCGAGTTACCTTTAGCTGCTGTCTTTTTGTCAGCCTTTCGCTTCTTTGTACCTTTTTCCTTCACAGAAAGAGATGTCTCACTGGTTGTGTTATTACTTTCGTCTGCTGCCTGAGACCCATTCACGTCATCTTTACCAGTGCTGGGGACGCCTGTGTTCTCAACACCTCTTGTCTGCAATGGCTTTCTTCCACGCGGTAACTTCTGTGCAGAAGCCAACGAATCATTTACAGTACTCATGTCATTCAACTGGTTGTGGACATCAGATGCAACATTCTGAACATCAGCACCAGGTGATTCCTGACTGGCAGCATTTCGCTGGAAATGTTTTGATGTTTTCCCCAGTGATCGACCAGTACCATTCTTTTCTGCTTTCACATCCTAAACATTGCACCACTCTTGCACATTATCATATATTTATCAGCATTTCACGTGATGTACATACAGATATTCCAGTGTTCTTACAGTATCAGGGAAATCTGACAGGGAAAGCTGGCTAAACAAACAATCAACCACATAATTATCATTAGAATGTAAAAAAATCTGAAACACAAAAATTCAATTATTGACACACTGATAGGAGGTTTTTCTCTGCTTTGCTGGCAGTTTTCCATTTAGCTGCAGCATCTGTTCAATGCAAGAGCGGTCACCCATGAACCGATGTTACAGCTGTAATGAAAAACAAATTGCTTTAGATTCAACAAAATGACAATCCCAATTAATTCATGCTCAATGTCTTTAAGCTAGCAAAATCTGCCTAATAACACAGACCCCTTCCAACCTTAGGACTGACTCCATGGACTTTATGACTGGACTGTTTCTTCTGAGCATCTCAGTTTTTTGTTTTTAGTTTCTTCATTACTCTTTTTTGTTTGGTTCCGTGTGGCAGACTAAGCTGGCTACTCATCAGCTTTTGGGGGCACATAAACATAGTGCATCGTATCGTATAACATGCATAAGAATGAAAAATTATTACTATAATATTTGTTTACCTGGTCCTTATGTCGCGACATATGACTGGTTTGTAGTCTACGTAACAGTGGTACACCATTTCTTGATCGTCTTTTCAAAGTCCAGTAACTTTTCAGTCTTGTTACAAACTCTTGACGATCGTCAATGGACAAATCCTGGGTAATCTCCAGCAGTCTATACTCAAAACACAGATAGCAAACCCTGGTCATTTAACCTCACACAACTATTAATTACAGTTTTTATTTAACTGGCCTACGTTTTCAGTACTACCCCATGTCAGTCCAGCACCACCACGTCTCTCTCAATGTGACACGGTTTCTGCAGTGGGAGTTCTACAAGACAGATGCCTCAAGTATCAGTGTCTAAGCCCACAAAATATAATGTAACACAACATTTAAATGAAGTTTCCATCAACACTTATTAAATCAAAGACTGATGACATGCAGAAGTTGTAATACGATTTAATCATGACAACATTCAGCACAAGTCACTGGATCCAATCCATTCCACGACGTCAGTCAAACAGAAGCGAACAGCCATTTAATATCACAAGACACAGATTTTTCTGTTGTGGCTCCCTAAGCTCTGAACAAGCTGTCAGTCAGTTTCAAACTTGTACAAAGAGCAACAACAACTTCTGCAGACTGGAAGGCCAACAGCACAGACATTACATATACTGTTCAGTCGGCATGGGACAAACTATGCATTCAACTTAACTCTCGTCACACAAAGGCTTCTTTAAAGAACTTTGAGAAAAATAGGCAAACTCACGTAAACCTGGCAAACGTGTGTTACCCAAGTTACATCATGCAACCTGCCATTGCCAACAATTATAAATTCATGGAAGTTGACATCACCTGTGCTCAGGTATCACAGGAATAGAAATGACAGGTGCAGCATGGCGTCGTTCAGCAAGAATTTTTCGAGCCCGTCGCATCTTGTCTTTCAGCAGCGCTTTCACTTCTGCAGGAGTTAAGTTTCCATCGTCAAACAATCCAGGCGTATGAACGTCACAGTAGGCAGTCTTACGCACTGCTCCCAGGGAACCACTGCCACCAGCTCCTTCACTACTGAGTCGTATTGGAGTCATCTTCATGTGGAGACCTGCCATCTGTGCACACGTAACGTGGAATGCAGTGTAGCAGTTTGTCCGGTGGCACTGAATGCAGGCTCCGGCACCACGGCGTCGGCAGACGCAGCACGTCAAGCGTCGACGGGCCGGTGGGATTCTCTCCAGTCCATCAACCGGTTCAAGAAACACGTGATTTGCAAAGCCAACTTCTGGGATCCACAGCGCACATGCAACGTGAGCCCAACGGCCGTCACTGGTCTGCTTGAATGCACCACCACGGTTGGGACAAAGACAGCAGTCAACAGAACGCGATGGCGACTGGAGACAACGGCGACATAACCACTGGCCTTCTGGAACAAATGGCACTCCATAGCATTCCTACAAACAATAACCAAACACCACACTCTGATTTTAAAACGTTGAAATTAATTACAGTCTAAGCAAATAAATTAATCAAGTTCAATGCAGTACAATACTTGCACTTATAACACACAGTCAACTGCTAGGGCCGAATTTGAGGCGAGGAGAACATATCTGAGATCAACATGCAATCTGACACATAGTGAATTATGTACGTGACAGAAAGAAATAAAATATATCACTTTCAGTTTCAGTTTAAATGACATTCTGTTCCACAGTTACTCCAGGTTCGACCAGGTCCGTCCCCAGAGTCAGAAACTCTGAGGATAACAGAAGTAGATGTTGTTTCCCCTCCTGTCACCAAACCAAAAGTGTCAAAGTACTGAACCAATGCATGTCCTGAGACATCTTCCTATTAATCCATGGAAGCCCCCAAATATCTGCCTCCCTACAGAACCATACAACAAATCACACTCAAGGCGAATACTGCAGCAAACATAGCACACAAGCAGAAATCGCATTCAGCAACATTGGAGATGGTTATGAAATAAATGTACACCTTTCTGCTCATTTGTTTTAGCAGCACTTTAAGAAAATCAGCATAGCAAAGCTTCAATTGGGCTAAAGCCACATGATGTGAGAAAGTTTAATGAATATCAGCTGACACATGTTGGACAATGTGCTTTGAAATGACGAAAAAGATATGAAGACAGTAACATGTTCCAAATGCTACCATTGACGTGACAGTTCCAGAATTTTCACGGTTGGCTGGTTTCGGCTATTTTGGAAAAAAAGTGTGATCATCATTTCAGCGTTTTGATCAATGTGTACGTTTGCTGTTGAGAAAGGTAGGTCCCCTCATGGACCCCTGAGGCAAACACAATAACTGGAAGTGACAATATGACAAGGCCAAGGCCGCATGAGGTGTGTTTGCCAAAAAATAATACAACTATGCTTATATACCAGAGTTCCAACTGTTCTTAATTACATGTACATCATGCTGGCAGAAATTAGTGCTGTAAGAATTTTTGAGGTCGACACTGAAAATGCATTTTTTTCTATAATTGAAGCATAACTGGCATTTTCATTTTGCATAAGCAAGATCAATTTTCATCCCAAAACAAAAAGCATTTGGTTTCTGAATTGTTACACCTGCCGCTCTCTGTTGAGCACTGTTGGCTGCGTAATCAATTGCGACATTTAACATCCAGGGGGTGGCAAATGGTTATCTGATACGCCGTCACTTCAAAGTGTGTTTAGTCAACTGAAATGATTTATAAACAGCTAAACAAGCTGTATTTTGTCCATCGCATCACACTATTGTTCTCGAGGTGCAGATCATTTGTATCATAGACAGTTGTGGTGACAACAGTGATCCTAGCAGGCGTGAGAGGGTAAACAGGCATTCACGATAATGCAGTGTTCATCGTCTAGCGGCGCATTTGTAGTTTCAGCAAAGGGGGTCAATGTGGTGGACTTCGAAGTATCACAGTAATGGGCTGGGTAATTAACACAAGTGTCCCGTGTTCTCCACGACAGAAGCAGCAGGAACAACTCTGCAAGTGCACATTATGGGCAGCTGTATGGCTCTTCTTAGGTAATGTTGTGTTCTTTACGTAATACGGTCACACTACTGTCTGACTTTGCATGTCTAAGTAGGCCGCTATATTCTAAAACAGCAACACAGAATCGATCGTGATTCTCTGTAAAAACTTGATCGAAATCGATGATTTAATACAAAAGCTGGAATCGTCACAGCACTAACAGAGATGATAGCGGTTGACAGCCAGTCATTGAACCTGCTTAACCCTTTCGCCCCTAAGTTCCCATAGAAATATCTAAATAACCCTGAGCTCCCCAGCCGATATACATGCCATGCGGGGATAAGCTCTAGATGGACAAGCCAATATCTCGGCCTTATGGGTATTAGGCATATTCAAGAAAGCCGGAATATCGGCCTTATGGGAATAAATCAAAGACGAGCAAGCCGGTTTTCAGGCCTTATGGGGTAAGAGGGTTAACAACGCGGTCTTCCTTGACAAGTTTACTTAAAGTTTTGTCTTTATGAACTGCAAAACTGGTGGCAAGTACGTGTGAGCGTATGAAGATCACTCAAATCCTGCTGCAGCCAACAAGGCTTATGCCAAATAATTGACCTGTCAAAAGTGACATTCGGCATTTTGCAATGTAGTGTGCATCAAGTGCAGTTTTTCACACCATACGAACTTCTCCCCATCAATGCCAGTGAACTCTGACAGACACAAACAATTCTTTGTATGCCTTGTCACTGCTGACATGGCTTCCAAATGGAGGTGAAGAGGGACTGTTTGCAAAGCTAATTTAGTCACTCACTTAAATCACTTATAAAGGGAAGTGATTTCACAATCCTGTCAAATGCATGATATGCATAACTAATTGCACAATCAATACATGACAGTGGAAGTATGCCTCGGAACTGCCAATTACAGTGGATAAGACCTAGGTTTCAGCAACAGACAGTTAGTTTATGGAAATAAAAATACAGGTTCTGGCATCAGTTACTGTGACAAAAATTATGCACTACTGACCCCTCAAAATTGCAAAACAGACAAACAGACCTTAGTTGCATGTGCATATTCACAACTGCTGTTGCAATAACATCAAGATTAAACATTGCTCATACACAAAAAGTGCCGGTACATTATTATGCATGGCTGCATTGTACCACTGAAATATATACCGTAGATCTGCAAAACTGCAGTTAGAAATGAAAGCTATTCTCTTTGTTACCACCAATGTATCGTGCCAATCATCAAATAACAGATTATTTGCATACACACATTTAATTAGGCAGTACTACAGCACAAAACGTGCAAGTAACTGACCTGATGTACAGCGAGGTTGCACAGATCGCAGAACAGAATGACGTTTGCATTCTGACACTCGCCATCCATGCAAATGGCACATACAGCATCATCATCAATTGAAACTGACAAGCCACGGGAAGGACTCAGTGATGACCGTGTACGGAAGAATGCTTCCTTCTCGAACCTGTCCATCAAAGCTTCGAATATTTCATGTGCCACTGCTGCTAAAGATCTCACTTGACGTTGCTCATTGGCTAACTCCAACCAGATGTAATCCTGTTGATACAAAAATGAAAGTTACAGATAAAATCCAGCCTGCAATAAACACATCTTTTGACTAGTGATGTTAAAACTGGATTTTTTCTATAACCGGTTTTTACCAATTTTCGAAATGCGTCATCATCTAACGACGTCGGTGGGTGTAGGTAATTAATGCACTGGCCACTCCAGCCCCGGTATATGGACACCGCACCCTTCCTCACTGGCCCTCAGTAAGAAGCTTCATCCATGATCACTAATGCTTCCGGGCGTACTTCGCCGCTCGGCCACGCAGTACAAGCGTGAAAGATCAAAGCCGGACCGTTATGCTGCCACCTAGCGAAGCCACTGGGTTGCCGTTGGCCGCCGTAGGCAACGACTCATTGCCAGTTGTCTCAAAGTGACTGGAACCGACCTGCGTTGAGTTCAAAGTTGTAGTCAACTCAACTCAGCCATGTTACTGTGAAGTTTATGCTTACTACAAGCTTTTCAGCTCCATCTCAGAGAGTCCCAAGTTATGGAGATTAACAGCAAGATGGCATAATAACTGTCTGGTCACTTCGGATGCATTCATTGGTTTACAAAAGACAGTGACGTCAAGCAGTAGAAAAATAACTGCTATGTAACAAGATGGGAGTGTCGGCAGTCCCATTCTTGCATTACAGTGCCGCAAAAGCAAGTAGCGGAAGCCAAAGCGACGACCACCAGGCGTTAACGTCGCATCTGTTCTCCCTGCGACTGCAATCGAGCATGCGATGTCGAAATGATACAATGTAGTCTGTGCGCGTGCTGGGTAAAGTTTCATTAATTAGCCGCACCGGCCCATACCGTCCGAAAGGCGGCAACGAATGATTGACGGCTGTTGACTTCACTACTTATCACGAACGGCGTAGCATCGCAGGTGGTCTATGGCAGCGGGTCCTTTTGAAGTTGTGTCACCGGCAAGTTACGTTACTGTACTGTTGGAATGACTGCCGCAGTGCGTGATTATTACCGGCAGCATTGCGCGAAGCGCAACGCGCCGGTATTTAATTTACTCAGAGGCCGATTTTGAGGTTTTGCGCCCCACAGGGGCGACACGTTGCACCGATTGGGGTGAAATTTGGCACCCCAATTGCAGGGGCGTATCCCTTGCACGATTTTCACAAAATTTGCAGAGTTCGTACAGCATTTCAGTATGCGTTAACTGTTAAAATTTCGTTGGATTTGCTCAAGAGGTTATGGAGTTATAGGGGTTTTAAGTTGATGGGGTCTGGTTATCCCCAAATTTTCAGCGCCCCCTAGTGGCAAAACTACGCGTCAGACACCCAAAAGTTTTGCAGGTGCAAGAACGTGCTCGAGGTCCAAGTTTGGTGGGGCTCGGATTTCACCAGCCTCCAGGGAGGCCAAAAACGTTGAGTTTTTTGTCTGTCTGTTTGTTCGTCACACTTTTGAACGTC
>Ga0209259_1000507_pt1 | contig 11725 bp, 11 predicted proteins | sample WorMetGr2BELIZE1_FD_187417 | JGI IMG/M metagenome (GOLD analysis project Ga0209259, IMG submission 187417) | Marine gutless worms symbiont microbial communities from Max Planck institute for Marine Microbiology, Germany - Inanidrilus... ...
ACGTCGATCGCGTCTTGCCGCTCTTTTGCCGATCTTCTCATCACGTGTATGCATCCGAGGACGTACCTACGTGCAAGGAAATAACAGAAGAGGGTGCGACTAATACTCAGGTGCGACTTATCTATGATTTTTTTTCCAAATTTTAGGCAAAAATAGGGGGTGCGGCTTATATTCAGGTGCGACTTGTAGTCCGGAAAATACGGTACTGGTTTAAGTTTTCTTTAGATTTAAATCTGCTTTTTGTGATCTTTGCCATTGTGATCCTGTCTTGTTTTTTGTTGCCTTAGGTTTAGTTTCTTCACTACTAAGCCAAGAGATTGGCTAGGAAGAACATCTCCAAAATGACCTGTTATGTCAATCAGTTAACTGGAACACAAAACCGTGCACACTCACAAGTTTCACGGTCACATGGCTATCTGGATGCATCAAAGTGCTATTTTAATTACAATGCATCTGTTACAGACAACATTGTAAGCTGTGATCAAAGCAGTACGTGGCAGGAATCAACAAGCAAACAACACAACACCAGCTTTCATGCATGCTAACACACATTTCACGTCTACTTCACTACATTAAACAGATATTTTCACTACACTACCGCGAGATGCAACCCAATCAGACAACAATCTTCAACACAATCAGCTGCTCAATAAAAGATTCAGAAAGTATTGAACCACCTTCTAAACTCTCCCACACCAGCATTCTACGATACTACTATTACTACCACTGTTTTACGGCCATTATACAGGACAACATGCATTAGCCAGCACCCCAGTTAAGAACTGGAGGATTTTGTTGGAGCGAAGTTTTACTGCCCACATGCCCTTGCTGATAACAAATAGCACATCTGGATTAGGGAGATGCTAGAATTTTTATCAGTGGCATTACCAGCACCGGCTACATTCTGTGATGTAAATAAGTAACGTTTATTATTGCCCTGCATGCAGTCTGTCACAAAGGCTGTCAGATGTGTAATAAGTACATACAAAACCTCACAAGGCTGACCAATGAATCTGAAAAATAAGTGACAGAACAGTCCTTTGCAGTAATTTTTTGGTCTTTTGATATGTGTGGAGTGGCAGAGTAGTCACAAAACAAAAATAACACCACGGCACTTGGCATTTGCACAACACTGCATGATGATCACATGTAATGCTAACAAACTTAACATAAATCACACTTTGTTAATATCATATTCCTATCAGTGATGCAGACAACAGACATATGCTTGCTTGCCGACTAATCTACTGTGCTGTCCAAATCATGAAGTCAAACTAGTTTGATTCAATTCATTCTCCAAACTGGTTAAAATCAATTCCTGTTTCAATGGAAACTGTCCAGGCTATCTGACAAACACTGTACATACTGTACAACTACTGTAAGCTGACTACACTCCAGACGTCAGTCAACATTATCAGCTAACTATATACTGCCACATTTAGACAATGAGTGTGATCTTTCACATGCCACTCCCTGTACAGCAAACTATAATGACACCTGTAAAAACCCTGAAGACTTCAGAAACTGCTCAAAACCCATTATTTTACTCCAACTGTAAAAGTTTATTGGATGAATTCTACAGTTTTTACTCTACTGGTTAAGGAAGTCATAATAAATACGCGTGATAAGAACGTCAATAACTACTGTACATTGAGTAACGTACAGTGTACAACGAACACAATGCTAAACTGACTCAAACTGAAACACTGATTTAGATACGTGAATCAAATCACTGTTTGTTTGAAATCGGACAGCACAGCAATCTGCTACCATACTTAAGCAGTGCAGCATGTTATAAATCACTTCACTTAACATGAGAAGGTCTCCACTGATACGTTGCACTTAACAGTGACAGCAAAGCTATTATAGGCGACCAGTAAAAGACAAATTATAAAACAAAAAGTAGCTTCAGTGGAAAACTTCCAAAATGCCATGTTTTCACTCAGTCAAGAAACCAGAATAGCACAAAATGGTATTATGGCAAAAAACAATTAACTGGCTGATAGCCAGTAAGAATTGGAACATTAGAAGTTTTGGTGATATTTGTGCCTGTCAACAGCTAAAGATATCATCAGAAACTGAATGATCAGTACATCTTGTTTTATGCCAACCCATAATAGCTCAGCCAATGATACGGTTCACACACATACACACGACAACACTGACAGGTGGACACACACACACACACACTGTACACACATACAGGCACGCCACTGTGACGATGACCTACATCTACACTACCACGCCCACTCGTTGACCTACTTGTCGCCTCCTGGACCGTCAGATTCCTGGCCATCGACCGACAGAAGCCTAGCAGCCAATGACAGCACGGCATTGTCAACAGTCAACAGCCGACACATGTTAAGGCCTTATCTCACAAAATGATCACCAACCCTAACCATAACCCAATCCAACCCACACCCTATCCCTAAAAATCGTTATCATTTCACCACATCATAAAACCGCCAATTTGGACCAAAAGTTTTTTGAGAGTTAGTTTTATCACATAATTGTGTGAAATAAGAACATTTTTGGACATCAGGACTTCGCTCTTATATGCTGTGAGATAAGGACAGTCATCTTGTTGAGATACGGTCATTTTGTGAGACAAGGCCTTAACAACACGTGTCACTAACAATGACAACTGGGCTCACAAACTCAAACATGGACATCTGCAAAGTAGGTCACTGGGTCACAGCAACTTCAGTCAGATGCCCCTCCTGCTGCTGCCATTGACTCATGCCGGTGATAGTAGGAATAAAACACAGGTGCGCCAGGTAAGAATCAATCACCTGCACTGGTAAGCCATGGCTGCTCACACTGCTGACAGCAAAACACCTCGCTGGCACAATAAATAGGTCATTTCCGACTGATAGCCAAAGGTGCCAAATACTTCACAAGGTAGTGTAGCAACACATTTGAGGTGTGGTGGGATCTATACATTACAACTTAATGCTAAGTCTCATGGCGAAAAGACGTTTCCTTATCAGTCATCATTGAGACAAGTTACAGCCAAGATTTATGCTGCCACCTTTTCTAAATCACAGTAGTCATGCTGGCCCTTTGCATCGCCTTGTACACACAGAAGCGCCAACAGAGCATGATAAATGCATTACATTCTTCGTGTCTTTCTATTCTAAACATTCACTGCATAGCACGTGTTCGTTCGTGCTGTAATCTACCATGACAAGTTGCAGCTCCTTCGATTCGCATGCAACAATGTGCAAATGAACGCCGCAGAAAATTATTTTTGTGCTGCTTGTTGCCACTAAACGTTTGTAATACAACATAATTTACGATTTTTGAGCACAAATGTTTCACAAGGTAGTGTAGCGATTGGTTTCAGGTGTGGTGGATATTTGATTACTGCTTTACCAGAAATTTACTGTTAAGACTGGCGGAGGAAGAATTTTGAAAATTGGTTAGCATTTGACAAAGTCAGAGGCAAAAATAGAGTGGCCTCTTTTTTTCCGGACGTGGTGTATATTAATTAAACACATGTTTAGCTACCTAGTGCAAAAATTATTTCTGTCGAATACTGTGTCATAGACTGGCGTTAAGGTCCTAATGCCTGGAGTCTAGTGGCGAATGAAGAACTGATAAGGCCAGTGGAAGAGTTTTTCCTGGCTCGGTTCGGTGCTTTGATTTCCTTCAACACTTCGACACCGTTTGTTAGGTAGGACGAAGAGCATTTGGCCCGTAAAAAAACAACCAAAGGTTCTGTGCAGGAACAAACAGAGGAAGTAAACCGAAGGGGAATCGGCTAATCCCAGTTTACCTGGAAAACTGCTACCTAACCAGAGATGGTCTAAAATAACTTCTGAAGTTGTTGACAAACTGGACAGTAGATTGTCATACAAGTGATAACATGGATGACTGGATTAACTTTAATTGTGATCCACACATGATGTAAACATGCACAGTGCACGTCTTGTTCTGTCAAACTGCACATAAGAACAACAAAGTTAAAAGGTAAAAAAATATTAGACCAAGTAAGCAAAAATCTTTGTATCATCCGCCTACAAGTGTTCATTATTACTGAACGCAGACTGCCAGTGCACATTTGCTCTCATACAGATGTACTGAAGTCCAAACATAAATTAATGCATGCCACCATTCCCAGAAAATGGAATAAATGTTGTCAAAAGTCATGCAGCTTGCATAAACAAACAGCAAACAAACAATAAATTGACAATTGCCAGAGAACGGCCAAAAACCATCAAATGCAGCAGAGAACAGCACGCAGTGCAGACCTACACATGGTGGAGTATATTATCAATTACCTTGAGCATCTTCATCCTCAATAACTGCACTGCTGTCCGACGACTCTTTCATCCCATCAACCTTCTTTGTCACCATACTTTTGTCTGTCAGCAGCAACACAGTCGAAAAATGACACACTTGTTTCGCTGTAAACACAGTCTTACAGAGATCATCACAATGCTACGCAGCTGCTGGCTGCAGTGCACTGTTTCCAATGTGAACAATGCTCCCTGCAGCGTTTCTTGTGGCACGGTCTCTCTACCGGTGTCAGACAGCTGGCGTAAAGGACTCAGTGCCACTTCTCTCGGGAGTCCGGCAGTGGCTCAAGAAAGGATGAGGACATCGGCACATTTTAGTATTAGGCTAGTAGAGTTAGGGTTAGGATCTGTCGCCAAAATGGTTTGCTTCCCAAACGTCTGGCAACCTCTGACTGTTGGTTGAGAGAGAGGAAAGCATGAAGAGCATCCAGCCCAATAAGAACCTGTGCCAGTGATGGCAAAAGTTCTCCAGTTGAGAAAGAAAACGACCAAAAGTTATTAAACAATTGTGAAAACTTGACTAACCGGGGTTCGCGTGGTAAACGGCCATCAACACGGAAATGTCACTCTACTAGTGACTCCACACTCAATAACAGTGTTAGGGCCGAAGCTGCCCAGTCTCTAGGCAGTCAGCCTCCAGATAACTTTACTCATAAACCTGGGCATAAACTAACATTACTTGCCAACCACAGAGCATCATCGTCCTTCAGCCAGCAATGAATAATACTCCTTGACAACATCAACTTGTCCACAGCAATGGAATGGAATGTCTGGAAGTCAAACCCAATACCTTCTGATCCTACATTCAACACCCTATGCTATGCTATGCATCATCACCACAACCACCACCACCACCACTATCACACCAACCACCACTACCATCACCACTACCACCTGTTTTAACAGCCATTTTCCAGGTAACCTTTGGCAACATGCACATCGTGACATTCCTCTACATGTTCTGGAAGAGAAGCTACGGGACAAATGACACAGGTTATTCGCAGCCTAAATGACCTTCCTGTTATCCAGCCAACAGCGTCACAGCACTGAAAGAAAGTCAAAGCACCGACTCCAGCCACCCAACTGGACTCATTCTTTCCTTATCCACCACTGGATTCCTGGGAGTCGGGGCACTGATCCCTATGTACCAGCTCTTTGATACCAGTATGCCACTACACAGTGCATTTTAATCAACATATTCTCTTAATACTCATAATAACATCACTTTTGTTACTGTCACCATCGTCTTTCAACATTTTCTCTAAGAATTCACACGTAAATGGTGTCAACCATCCCCATAAGGCAATCAGCAAAGTAAAATCTGTGAGACTGAGACTGAGTAGGGTTTAACGTCCCACTAAACACATTATAGGTCATACCGGGGACGGGTTTTTATGGGTCAGATGACCCAACCAACAGTGTCAAAGTGCTGAAGGAAGCAGTAGTCCTAAGGATCAGGCTTCAATCCCACCAGGTCCACCTCACCATGTTACAATACTACACGGTACACATGCATGCAATGTACACAAAATAATATACACACACATATGAATCTAAGCACAGTGAAATGGGCCCAGTGAGACAAAACCCAAACCAGAGAACTGATAGGTCTGTTCATATGTGTGTGCATTGCACTGTGCACAATTGTTGCACACAATATTGGACAGCACAGACCTGATAATTTTCCCTCCTACCCTCCAGACAATCACCATTGCTCAATGATGTCTATTTGAGGGAAGGGGGGGGGAGGTAAAATCTGTGAGAAACTACTGTGCACTTCGGAATAAACTGTACAAAAGAAGCTGTAAATGTGGACAAAAATGTCTGCAAATGTAAATAACAAATTAAACGGCTTACTCGAAAAGTTTGAAGTTGCCAACATAGTTGTAAGAATTGCTCCCTACAACCAACACTTACACATGTAGGCTGCCACAAAACAACCACACAACTAACCACCGTGGGTCAAGGACGTACCACAACACTCGTGCCCATTGGCCAAATGGCAACCGATTTTCAACATTATTTCACCATATGACTTAGCAGTAAACTTGTAATCCACCACCACTTAAACTTGTCGCTACACTACCTTGTGAAATAGCTGGCACTGTTTTGACTAACAGTGGTCGACAGACCCATTTTTTTGCACCACCATGTATAACACATACAGCTGAGCCTGACGGCATCCAACTGAATACAGTATTGTGTTAGAGTCTGTTCAAACTTTATGTTTTGACTTCTATCTCGACAGCTCGTTGTGAGCAGAACATTATCATCATCTACTGGCATGTTCAGATAATGAAAGCAATCAATGTGCAGACAGGCTAAGTTCTACAGTCTATCATTAAGACAGCTAATTAACAAGCAGCACTCCACTGAGACTCAACCAAGACGTACTCTTTCCTGCATCCACTACAGTTCTACAGTGACGCACTATTATCACAATCTATAATCTGCAGCACAAGTGTACACTGAAACACGAGATATTTTTTGCAACACAATACAATGTCAGAAAATAATGTCACAAACAGGTATGTGGTCTCGCGACCACAGTCTTGGCTTGAAGATATTCTCCAGACTAAAAATGCAGACTTGGTCCTCAAATACTGGTGATACGTTTGATCTTCCTTAGAAGAGTTATTTGTTTACGATCTTTTATATAAATCATCAACAAACAGTGTGGTATTTGGATACATGTCACAAGACTATCATAAGATCATAGTGTTGTGCTCTTAAAGCATTAGTCTTGGTCTCAAACCATTGCTCTTGGTCTTAGTCTTGAAGGGTTTGACCCTGGTCTCGAACAGTCAGGTCCGGTCTTGAAAGGTCTGGTCTTGCAGGCTCTTGTTTTGTCTTGAACAATCATGGTCTCCAGTTTTTGACTTGTTTCTATCACTGTCACAAACAACATCAGCAACAAACCTTGAGTTTTCTTCGAGCGTTGAACTTGCGCAGTGAGTCGACGGTCTGCTGGCGATGTACACTCGCGGCCACGCGCTCTCTTTGCTGTTAACACAAAAATATCTTGTCACAACATTGTTTCATCTGCAAACTGTTTTTCATAACACTTCTATGAATAAGCAAAAAGTGCACAGTTCATGCTTATTTTAATCCAATTCTCTTGTAAGCTTCAACTAGTGTGTTTTTGCAGGGCAGTCAATTCTTATGATCTTACGCTGCAGCAACAACAGTAAAACTGGAGAACAGGTTGTTTAACAGCAGCACAGAAACAGGAGTCACTTATGACAGACAATATGGCTCTGTCCATCTTACTGCAAGTGAATCTTCAGTTTAAGCTTGCTCGTACTACCTGTCAAGATGCGTGCACTTTCTGACACCCATGTGTGTGCATGACCTATCAAGATGATTGTTAAGAAGTGCAACCATGCAGATGGCTGTCAATGCGGGCAATGTGGTGTCCCACGCAATCACAGAACTCAGTGCATTGACTGACTGAACAGGGTTTAATATCCCACTAAACACATTATAGGTCATATCGGGGACGGGCTTTTACGGGTCAAATGACCCAACCGACAGTGTCAAAGCACTGAAGGAAGTAGTGGTCCTAAGTATCAGGCTTCAATCCCACCAGGTCCACCTCACCATGTTACAATACTACACATGCACGCAATGTACATATAATAATACATACAGAAAAATGAATCTACACACAGTGAGTTGGGCCCAGTGAGACAAAACCCAATCCAGAGAACTGTTAGTCTGTTCATATGTGTGTGCATTGCACTGTGCACTATTGTTGCACACAATATTGCACAGAACAGATCTGATAATCTTCCCTCATACCCTCCAGACAATCACCACAGCTCTAATGATGTCTATTTGAGGGAAGGGGGAGTCAGAACTCTGTGCAATATTGTTTTTAAGTCACTACATCAATGCTGACATCACTATTGACACGAGCTGGACTCCGAGGACCTGTTAAAAATGAATAAGGAAAGTTACAGCTTCACGTTACAAATAATCAGTCCAGTATGAAAAATAAGACATTTGTTAAATAAATGAAATAAAATGATATATATATGACGTAGTTTGCACACTACTGCACAAAACAGACAGTGAATTTTTATAGGTCATTGGTACTACTGCACAGCCAGTCTTCCCGGGTGAGCACTACCCATCTCGGTTGCCAAGGCAGCTGAAAAGCATTCCATAGCAATGCTTTTTCTGGATGGCCCACCTTGACGGGGTGTGTAGACATATGCACTACCATGTAGACAAGTGGGCCTGTCACCCAACCAATATTTCAAAGCACTGAAGACAGGCAAGATGGCTTTCCTATTGCCAGTCCACTCTTCCACAATTTCACCATGCTGTGAGTACAACCAGACAGACACCCATTTAACGGCCTCTTTTCCAGGACAACCTGGGTAACCCATCACCAGAAAGGTTAAACCAATCTGGATTTTAATGAAGCAAGAGATGATGGGGTGGCAGTGGCATCAGCCAGAAGACATGCAGACCATCTGCACCTCAGTTCAGAGAGATAACTACACCAGGACACCAATTACTCAACTTTTTACAGGCTGCATGCTCTTCCAGCCCCACTGACAGTGTCAAAGATCTGAAGGCAATATTACAACACAAAATAAACACTAAAAATCTAAACCCAGAACAGCCTTGTTGTTACAACTCCAGGCACACAGAGTATCTCAACAAGTTCAGATGCAAAGAAACTCAATAACAGTACATAAATGGAGAGATATTTGTACATCTTCTTTAAGCACCAGCACACAGCAGAACATACACTAATCCACGGATGTCTGAGGGCTTGTGCCGCAGTGATACGCCGAGCTGGGTTCACTGTCAACATGCTGTTGATGAGATTCTTGGCCTCAGTTGTCACAGTGTCCCACTCCGGCGACGGGTACTGACCACACACACATTCAGCAGACACGCACTGCAGCCTCCGCTGCACAACAATGCACCGCTGTGCACTGACAGAGAACTTTTCATTTACAGTCACACACACACACACACACATACACCCATAACAGTTTTACGGCCCTTTTCGTGGGACCACCCGGGTGAGCCGGTGCCAGAAGAGAACTTCTGGACTTTATGGTGCAAGGGAAGATTAACAGAGGCAGACACAGCGACCATCCAGCTGGGCGCCACTCCATCCGGACTAACCAGTGCCCATCTCCACCATCCCCCATTTTTTACAGGATAGACGCCCTTCCTGCCACCCAACCAACAGTGTCAAAGCACTGAAGGCAACATTTCATTTATAGTCAAACCTCATAATATCGAAGTTGAAGGGTTGGTTGATTGATTAGCACTTAACGGTGCTTTCAGCACAAATTAGGTCATATCGCGCCTTTAAAAGTAGTAGATTACTTTGAAGTAAAAATACATTTTAAAGAAGGTACCTATTAACTTTGATTTTTTATGTTTAAAAATTACAATTTATCACGTAAGTTGATATGATAACATGACATGACATACCTTCAGTGTTTTGACACCATTGGTTGGGTGGCAGGAAGGGCAACTTGTAAAAACGTGGGGATGATGGAGATGGGCATTGGGCACTGGTTAGTCCGGATGGAGTGGTGCATAGCCGGATGGTCGGTGTGTCTGAATCTGTTAATTTTCCCTTGCACCATAAAGTCCAGAAGTTCTCTTCTGGCACCGGCTCACCCGGGTGGTCCCAGAAAAGGGCCGTAAAACAGTTGTTGTGTAGTGGTAGTTGATATTTTTAACAAAATCTCAAATATTTTTGATAGGACCGGCAAAACATGTTTGATATATCCCAAGTTCGATATAAGCGTGTGATGACGTCATCTCTGAATGCTGACTATGATGTTCTCTAAACCCACCCACCAGCACAGCTGACCCCACATAAGGTCAGAGTTAGTTAGTTAGTTGGAGTTTAACATCCCTTTTCAGCATAAATACGGCTATATCAGAGACGAATATAAGGTGGGACTTTTTCTACTTATTCCTACAGCATTAGAGCACTTTTGTGTCAATATTCTTCCTTACGTTACCAATGGCTTGTACAATCTCAGTGGACAATACAGGTCTCTTAGAATTTAGCTAAGAAAATATACAAATAAGAACACATGGAAAAGATAACAGGTCAAGATCTCATGCACATCACAAAATATCACCAGATTTTCAGACAAAACAGTGATAGCCATTATACATAAAATCAACTGGCATAGCAACAAATACAACATACATCAAAAGCTCCGGCTTTTATCTGAGCATAGAGTTTATGTTGGTCTTCATCCCAGAACGGCGGATATCCAACCAGCAGAATATACAGTATCACACCTAGCAAAAAAACGTCAAACACTTAGCCATTTGACTTCTATAATTATAACATCTTTCAACCAATCAAAGACAAACAAAATGGTCTTTAGTACCAAAGATCTTGTTTTAATTAAAGTTCTTCGTCAAGAAAAAGGTTACGACAATTGATGAATAATCACAATGCTTCATTGGAGATAACTGTAAATGCGTATGACTCCGTGTTGTCACGGAACCTTATGTTTTGGCCGAGTAATTGAAAACATGTCATAAAATATGATCTTTGCGTTAAATTTCCATGAATTTTGCACACAATGTACAAATATGTGCTAAATTCTGTTGTAAAAATTTCATTGATGTTTACCAAGTATTTCAAATACTACACCATTATACTTAGGGGGGGGCGTTTTTTCGTGGACACGCTGTATACTGTTCATATTGTCATCAGAAGATGAAACCAAATATTCAATCATTTTTTTCCATATACAGCAAAAGCCAACACTAAACCATGTGCAGAAATTCCTTGAAATTTTCTGCACTCCAACCTCTTTCATCATGAAACAGTATAATCATGCTTATATCTTCTAAAGAAATAAGAAGTTTGACACTGGGTTAATAAAGAAATTACATCGATGTAAAAACTGCACATATCAGGTCATGTTTATCTTCAGCATGGAGAACATTCCCTCTATGCTCATTTGCTTACTAAATGCATCCAGATCAACATCTAATCCATTATCTACTACAAAATTATCAGTTCCTCAGTACGATGTGATGAATCATACATGTTGCACTATCTGGGTATGTGGTGTATATTATTGCGTCACTCTGTACATCAAAAGGCAAGAAAGTGAATGTGAACGGGGACATACCACAGGCCCACACGTCAACTGGCTTCCCATACGAGTCTTTACGCAGCACTTCAGGCGACAAGTAACCAGGAGTTCCGGCAAACCCTAAAATAAACACACACACAACAAATATAGTCACTCTGACGCAAAATATTACTGTTACCAAACAAAATAATGAGCAAAAATAAATATAGTAACACTAAGACACCGGCTAAACATTTCTGCCAAAAAATATCAAAATCCACTCACGTGTGTCAAAGCAAGCCAAAGGTGGGACGTTTTTTTTGAGACACGGTGTATAAT
>Ga0209259_1000508_pt1 | contig 11725 bp, 11 predicted proteins | sample WorMetGr2BELIZE1_FD_187417 | JGI IMG/M metagenome (GOLD analysis project Ga0209259, IMG submission 187417) | Marine gutless worms symbiont microbial communities from Max Planck institute for Marine Microbiology, Germany - Inanidrilus... ...
ACCTCAAGCGTTTTGTGCGCAGTGACACAGTTATAGGCACATCAAATACCCCATCAAAGACAGACGGGCGGCGGAAGCGGGTCGACCTACGTACAACGTTAGCTGAGAAGTTCACAATGGAGGCAACATCGTAAGGGTCAAGTCACAGCCGAACATGGAGTAATTAAGCACACAAAGCAAAGCAGCGCGACTAGGCCTATCGGATAATGGGAATGAAAGTTCCCGGGTACGAAAGGTCCCAGGAACGAAAGTTCCCAGGAACTTTCGTTCTCCGGGAACAAAAGTTCCCGAGAACAAAAGGGCCCGGGAACGAAAGTTCCAGGGAACTTTCGTACCTGGGGAACGAAAGTTCTCCATAGGGACCTTTCATTCTTGGGAACGAAAGGTCTTGGGTACGAAAAGTCTGTAATTCAGTTGGGTTCCCCATCTAGCATAATGTGGCCTGGGATAAGGCCTATACCTCCGTACCAAGTAGCAACTTGATCCAGCCAGCCGTTTACCGGTAGCCACAATAGACATGCGCCAAATGCAGGTTTCCCTGTTGCAAGCCTGCGCACTGTCTCAGCGGCGTTCTGCTGTAGTGCCGAAGTGTCCACGCATTAGTGCCGAAATGTCCACTCACTAGTGCCGAAACGTCTTGGTGCCAAAGTGTCTTGGGGCCGAACTGTCCGGACATTTCGGCACCAGTGCCGAAGTTTCTTCTGGACACTTCGGCACTGGTGCCGAAGTGTCTTGGGTCCGAAGTGTCCGGTTACCCAGACCGATTGTCTGGAAAGGCTCAAGTGTGAACTACCTGTTATGTTATGTGGTTTGCTAAACCCAGTTTGCACACACTGACGTGGTTGGGGTGGTATAGTGTCACTAAATATTGTCAGTGAACAGTGTTGTCACTGTGTAATTGAGGACAGCCAGAGTCTAGTCAGAGCTGTAGGTTGCTGCAAATACCAAAGTGATGACAAACATGGTGCAGTCATGAAGTCATATGGCAATGCATTCCAGAACTATGCATCTGCAACAAGAAATGGTCACGAAGCCTCAGTCACCAGGTCATAAGAGCAACCACATTGGTTGCAGGAGGAGTGCTATTGAATCTTGTCAGATGCACATGATATTGCTGGATACGTAAGCATGCCTGAGTCTGTGGAGCCAATTGTACACAATAATGCATAGGTTGAAGTCCACATTGTTCTAAGACCAACAGCCAGTGGAGATATCATATTAGACATTTAGTGAGATATGTTACTGTGTATGTCTGTTAGCAATTAGCATAATTATATACCACTAATAGCATTAATTTCAAACCTGGTACAGTATTAGTCATTGACAGTGTCTCATTTCCTGTTGTTCTTTTTAGACTGAAAGGTCATACATCAAAATCAAAGAATTATCAGGTGCAGCCTGGCACCCCTCTAACAGGGGGAGAGTGAACTGCCAATACCTCCACAACTTACACACTTAAGCATTTGGGATTGACATTGGTCTGTTCCCTTCAGTGCTTTGCATTTCGTGAGAGGAAGGCACTGTGCCACTTACTTCCAAAGGTTCTGTTCTGAAACAAGCAACAGTCGTTTTACGGCCCTTTGTCCGGGACTACCCAGGTGAGCCGGTACCAGAAGAAACATTCACCCATCCACCGTCCTAATCATCATCCAATCTTTATCAGCTTCTTCCATCTACGATCCATAGCATCCTCCCTGTTCAAATTATGTGCTTGGCAATCTTTTTGCACAACCTCTCTCCACGTCCTCTTTGGTCTGCGTCTTGTTCTGGAGCCCTCTACCTCATATTCCATACATTTCTTCACCCAGTCAGTGTCTTCTTTTCGCAACACATGCCCATACCATTGCCACTTGTTTTGCTGTAGTATCAAGATTATATCATCTACTCCTAGTCTTTCTGTCAACTCCTTACTCGGAACTCTATCTTTTACTTTAACAATATGCATCCATCTAACCATTCTGTTCTGGAACAAGTGGGGAAAGAAATCCGAGAGAGAACCAGCTTACCCTGGTTTAACAGGAAAATGGCTGTTTAGGTGGTGATGGATCTGTACTTTGATATATTTCACTGTTTTTGTTAGCTTTGACAGTATTTGTAGTGAGATATAAAAGTGTGACAGTTCTTAAACTACGCCCTTGCACATTACCAGAAATAGAAACAGAAACAGAAACAGACTTTTAAAGAAATTGTAGTGTTTTATTGTTCAATTAGTTTATGTTTCGCATTATATTGTGTCTTTTATTTTATTGTATTGTAATTTTCACTTAAGTTTTAATCATTGTATGTGTTTTGTACGTTTTATGTTATTGCACCAATCCAGCCTTTGGCTGCTACATTTTAATAAACTTCTTCTTCTGCTTTTGTTTGAAGGAAGCTGTATAACCTATGGTTTTTGATGATTTGTAGCTGTGATTCGTGTGATGCCATTTACGTGGAAGAATATGATGATACAACATTCCTCTAGTTTGGTTCTATTGCCTGTGGCACCACAGGTTATGTGGTATGCTAAAAGCACCTTAGGTCTGTAATCGAAATTGCTTGCTGGATGAGCACTGGTGGCTATCATGGATAGTTCACTTGCACTGATACCACAGCATCAGTATAATCCAAGCAAGGTTTGTGAAGTTAAAGAGCAGTACTATGGTTATATTTTATACGTATTGTAATCTTATGACATAATTAATTACTGTTAAGTGATATTGCAGTGCTTGTTATCTTGTGCATGTGCGTGTTACATACTGCTTGTTGACACTAAACTGGTGACTCGTAGCAACATTAATTCACGGTGTTGCATGCTAAACAGTGAATAGTTTATGTAGAGTGAGGGACATGCACTGAACCAATATGGATAGGTTATTCCACATTGTGTAGGGTGTGGATTAATGATGTACGCCGTGTACGGTCGGTAATGGTTCAGGCATCGAAGTCCGAATCAAGAAGTCACAGGTTCATCTCCCGGCCACTGTCATGCAGTAACCCTAGATAGGTCATTCACACATGTGCCTCTTTTGCCAAGAGTAAGATTTGGTATTGGCCAAAAAAGGCAATGATGCTCTGCAGCTGGATGGTAACCGTAGGTCCGGCATGTCGTAGACTGTATGTCAGCATGTCCATTGTATACCAATGATAGACTGAATGACCTGTGATGAGGAGATAGGCACCTGATGTGTTACACAGGAGTATGATAACTCTATACAGGACAGCATTAGTGTGACTGACATGCACTATGATTTACATAAATTTTTGGAACAGTACAGTTTAGTAGACTTAAATTAGTAGGCATTGGTATTACCTGCCATCACACCTGAAGTCTGATCAATCATTGAGGCTACTGTTGATCATTTTGTTCATCTACATTCAGTGTTTATCTCATTAGTAGACAAGTAATTTAGGTATGTGAAATCTGATATGTAGTACTTGTACTGCCAAGACACAGCCTGTCCCACAACACTGCTGGTTTTGATCGTTACTAATACATTTCTTTCCTCATATTACTAACATATACAACACGTTAGAGACTGTCAAAGATACAATATAGGTTTTGACATTTGCATTACATAAAATTCAGTTCATGTAGATTTTGAACCTTAGTCGTCATTTGCTTTGACAGGCTAAGTGGCTTGCCAGTGTCAGATGGCTGCTTGCAAAAGCTGGTGGTGGAACATATCCTGCAGAATATGGTGAACCATTTGTCAATAACGATAAGGTAAATGGCACTTTTGTCTTCTGTGCCACATCAGGCAAGGCAGGTTTAGGCCATCTTATATAAATGTCATATTGGTGATATTACTGTGTTCTGAGTGCCCTAAACACTGTACATGTGCTAATTAAACTGCCAGAAGTAGTTTGAAGACATCATTTACGTGACCAGGTAAATTAATTTTTGTGTGTACTTTTGACCTACTTTGTCTAATCTTTTTTCAATATTGAAGGTGCACTGAGTGACAACAAGACACCTTGACGAAGTTACTACTCACTTTCTGGTTGGATTAACTACTTCGGAGTTGTTATTTTTGTTACTGTTTTGTCCAGCTGTGCAGTAGACTGATGTCTGCCAGTTTGTTACAATGGAGACATTGAAACTGTTGTAGGGTGAGCCATATATTAGCAACGTAGTCCTGTCTGGACTGACATCAGCTGATCTGTACTGTCGTGCCTGTAGTTTTATCTTCCAGGAGCCATGTGATGTTGATCAAGGTATTCATTGTTTTTTGAAGTTCATTTTGTCTGCAGCAGGTGGTTCATTGTTGTTAGGATACCATTGTGCAGACTGGGAAATATGATTACCATTTTGACAAAATTCAAAGTGCGACACAGATGGGTGGACAAGATAATCATATTATGTGTATTATGAAACTGTCTAACAGTAGTAGCAGTGGGATATTTGTTTCATTTTTTCAGATACTGAGTTTCTTGTAGAACTGTCTGTGGAAAGACATCTACATGGTTATTCATAATTAGCAGACCCCTTTACATATTACTGTGTAACTAATAGTATGATCAGCAGAATTTTACGAAACTTTGGCCAAGTTGCCTTAGACTTTGTCACATTGAATGTAGGATATATTTGCCACCGTACCTTCAACTCTCAAAGCACAAAAACGCAACATATGGATGTTAATCAAAGTTAATTAGGGCAGGCTGTGTTGAATGTAGCCACCTTTCGCTTTGATGCAAGTGTGAAGACGAGTTCACCACTGCTTGACTGCCGTGTCAATCACTCGCTCGTCGAGTTCGTCCCATGCAGACACAATGCACTCACAGTAGTTACATGGTAAAGGTCACACAGTGAAAGTCATTTTTGAGCAAATTGTGTGTGGTGTTATCAGAACAACAAACAGTTAAGTTTTTTCCCACAGAAATAACGTTTATTAACAGAGCTTTATTAATTTTATCAAAGGGGTCACTAATTATGAAAACCATGTAGAACACTAAAAGGATGTGTACCAGTTTGTTCTGTAGAGTTGTGTTGCACAAGACATACTGCATTTGTATTTGCAGCAAACCCACTTTGTATCACATATGGGGGACTGGCAGCACATAGCGACATTAAGCATTTGAGAATAAATCAAGTTGTATTATGTTAAGCCATAGAGACTGCTAATAAAATATTTAAAATGTACTTACGTATAACGTCGTCATCGCTTATATATTTAGTACAAAAATTCATAATACGTAATTGAATGACTACACAAATCTCGGTTGTTTTTGCTTTGCTATCACTTTACTACACACCGTAAACACAAACTGAATGCGAATGTCTACCGGCATTCAGCACGTGACATAGGCCTTGGTTCACTGCATGTTTTCAGACACTCCCCATTGAACATAACAGCATGTGGTTAATAAGTGGTGTGGCATTCCGGCAGCGGCATCACCAACAAGAGTCTGTCAGTTTCACAATGTCAGGTTTCTTTAAGTCGTTATGGACAGTAGCATGTGCCTGCTAACTACGGGAACTGTCCATCACTAGGTGGCTTTTAAAACGTTTGTGATGTTAAGCGATCAAAGAAAGGCAACTTAGGGCAGATTAAACCCAGCAATGTTACGGTAATTAATTTGTGACAGTGTATAGAACTGCACAAAGTGGAGTTCTTTTGCATTGTTTTTTCCAGTGGACGGTGAATGAGGATTTGAAATTATTGCATGTGTGACAAATGGCACTACGTGAAGTGTGACTACGCAGAATGACGTTCAGCAAATTCAAATATATGCAGTGTATAATGTGTCTTGTCTGTGGAAGTATTCAGTTGCTGTAAGCTAGCACACAGACCATTTTCTTGTTGAATCTGGTTCAGTCAGTTGCTGGTTCAGCCAGTTGCCTCTGGCAAAGTATTGTTGATAATGACTGTGGTGCTTTATGCACAGTTCAAGGGTTAGTGTGCAATGCAGGTCACGCGGGAGTCATTCAACAGCTGCTTCGTCGCGGTTTTCATCTGACGGTTTTCGATGACGTTGACGATGTGGAGAATCTGCTCATGATGTCTGATCAACTACATGATGTGAGCATGGCACATGTTTAAACAAGATCACGTCTAGTGTTTATAACACATAGTGGAATCCAGCAATTACTACAGCACTAACAACAGTGCTGATAATGATGACCGTTTTGGAAGCTGGTAATCTTAAAATTCAAGTGGAAGTTTTTTGAAATTGTCACTGCGCAGGCAGACTTGCCAGGTATCGAACTACACTTAGCTTGTGATTACAGTTAGCTTGTAATTTTAAAACAACATTTTGAAATTGTCTGATCGTGTAACAAAAAATGTAACAATGGTTTTTGTGACATGCAAATGTGATGTCCTTGTTGCTTAAGTACAGGACATCAGAGTTCGATTTCACTTTCACACTCAGTATTGTGCGTCATTTGTAAATGTCGTACTGAGTCAGGCCACAACAAGTTTCATTGTGCTTTTGCACTGTGTGAACAACTGTGAGCTTACCTTGCTTGATAGCTCAGACAGCAGCAAATGACCAGAGTGAAGAGGAATTTCGTGCATTCATTGAAACAGCTTTTCTATATGCGTCGAAGCCAATTGTGCAGGCATGTTTCTGTAGTTGCCTGCTGCATTTGCCTGCATCTGTATCTGTTATTGTTTCTAGGCGGCTCATCTGTCACTCATCGATGCTCTAATGATGGCGTCGTGTGTTACAGTCGCCAGTATTGATCGCGTTGTTCAGGCTGTCAGGTCAGGTCCATTTCTGTGTTACTGCTGCAATTTCTTGAGCCTGATTTATCTAGGAAAAGTTAATGTTATTAATTTTATTGTTAATTAAACATTATTAGTGCACTCTTTACAAAAAAAGAAAATAGAAATGCAAATACTGAGTGTACTAAGGACTAAGATATGTTGAAGGTTGAAGTAAGCAAAAAGGTTTTCGGCAGACATTTGAAAGTGATAATATCGTGAGCTGAACGGCTGGTCTCTCGTATTCCAAGTGTGCCGCCCTGCGAATAAGGAAGCACGTTTGCTTAGCTTGGTCCAGGCTCATGAAACAACAGAATTAGAATTGTTTGATGAGCTGGATCAGTGTGGTGTGGCTGTACATGGGTGTACAGTGTCAGTTATTGATTTTGAATGAACATTGAATGCATCTCAGACTCAGCTGGAGCCACAGTTTTACAAGTAGAATCATATCCAGATCTGTTGAACAGGATCTTCATCACTGCTTGTTACATAATTTTGGTATTGGCACTGGAGAGCCAGTGTAAAGGGAGCAATGTCTTTCAGAAGTTTGGTGTTAGAGTAAGAAATGATGAGGCCAGGCCACTGGTTTGGGGTCTGTGCTTTGTGTTTCCTTCAGTGCTTTGATACTGTTGGTTGAGTGACAGGAAGGACATTCAGCCTATAAGAACCCGTGTAATTAATGCCTAAAGGTTCTGTTCTACAACAAATGGGGGAAGAAAACCCGAGGGGGAATCGGCTCAGCTTGAAAACGACCATTAAATGGATGTTGTTGTTGCTTATTACGTAATTACACAATATTGGTTAAATTGCTGTCTTGTCTAATCTTGTCTCTGCAGTGAGTAGTTAGTGTGATGAACTGTAATGTTGATTATTACCTTGGTGAAAAGTTTACATCATAACTTGTGAATGCAGGAGGTTTGCAACATTTTCGGCATCGAGCGAACTGCCGATGACTGTAGAGGACTCGATGCTGTTCTGGTTAAATAAATCCACGTCCGCACTACACAGATCTGTGGGCGTCGATGTGCCAATGAAACAGCTGACTGATCTCTGTGAACTCTGTGATGGGCTTCACCTCGCCTCGGCCATCAGTTTCTATTGTTCGAGTGACTTGCCATTTGAGGGTATTGGTGTTTGCTGATAACTATACCATAATGAGAATTTTAAACGCAGATGCCAGCCTTTACCACTTCGCTCAAGGCTGCTGTATTTAAGCATGAATAGAACCTTGCAGTACTGTATTAGACAATGATGTCTGTGTTAGTTGCCCTTTACTGACTTTACTGACCTACTGCTACAAAAAGCACATGTAGGTAAAACTGTTGAGGATAACTCTAGCATCTTCTTGCTAATCCAAGTGCACTGATTGCTGTCAGCAATGAGCAAGGGCGTGTGGGTATCAAAACTTTGCTGAATCAAAATCCTACCGTTCTTAACTGGAGATGTCAGCTAACACAGGTCGACCTATATAGTGGCCACAAAATAGTTTTATATGCATATTACAGACAGCATGGCCACCAGGCAGTTGTGAAAAGAGATGTGTGTCATCAGTGTGATGGGAGTAATGCTGGACACTGTCTACCTTCCCCACTAACTGTTCTCCTACTGTCACAGATGGAATGGCCACTCATCACTGAGCTACTGCAGAGAACAGCACTGCACTGTTCTTTCTCTCATAGTGTATTGTGTATTCATACAGTGTCCCCCCTTTCCCTCAAATAGACATCATCTGAGCAGTGATGATTGTCTGGAGGGCGAGAGGGAAAATTATCAGGTCTGTTCTGTGCAGTATTGTGTGCAACAATTGTACACAGTGAACTGTACACACATATGAGCAGACCTAACAGTTCTCTGGATTGGGTTTTGTCTCACTGGGTCCATTTCACTGAGCGTAGATTCATTTTTGTGTATGTATTATTTTGTGTCTGACTGTACATTGCATGCATGTGTACTGTGTAGTATTGTAACATGGTGAGGTGGACCTGGTGGGATTGAAGCCTGATCCTTAGGCCTACTACTTCCTTCAGTGCTTTGACACTGTTGGTTGGGTCATTTGACCCGTAAAACCCGTCCCTGATATGACCTATAATGTGTTTAGTGGGACGTTAAACCCTACTCACTCAGTATTCATACAGTGACTTTGTAGTAGTATGCAGATGCATGTGCCTTCTGTGCTTCAACATGGTTGGGTATCAGGAAAAGCATCCGGCTTGTAAAAATTGAGTGATGAGGTGCTGGTGGGGTTATCTGTTTGGAGCAAGGTACAAGTGATATGCATATGGTCCAGCTGATGCCACTGCTGCCCCATCGTCTCATTTTCTCTTGCTTTGTTTTAATCCAGAATGGTTTAACCTTTCTGGTGCCAGCTTACCCAGGTTGTCCTGGAAAAGAGGCCATTAAACAGGTGTCTGTCTAGTGTCTTGATGTAGGGGACGTTGGCAGCTGTCTGTCAGTTGCTGCCAGTAACTGTGGTGACTGACTGCATGCACTGATGCTCTGGCCTGTCTCCACTAGCCCACTGTGTGATAAGTCAGCACTTTAGCCAAGCCCAATGAGCTGTTAGCCTGGCAGGTGACTAGCAGGTGAGCATTGTCTGCTGTTGTGATATATTGACACTACTGTGACTTTTTACTAGACAGTGAGCGTGATGGCAGCCTCGAAAAATAGTAAGTTATTGCAGATATATTTGGGCATGTATAGTAAATCTTTCTAACTTTATTAGGATATCAAGCAAGAATGACAATCGTGCATTTTTCTTCCCCTAATTTTGGCAAAAAAATTCTTTTTAGCAAATTTCTTTTTTTCTGTAGTTTCAAGTTGGCATCTCTGTGTTTAACTTTAGTGACATTTGAATGCTGAATTTTAGTGATTGCAATTTTCTATTTACATCGCTGTAGCAGAGTATTTTTTGCCAGATTCATCGTTTGTGACCTGCAGTTACCAGTAGTGTATGGTACGGGGACGGTGCAGTGTTAACAGCAAAGTGAAAGGATAAAGGATGCAGTACTATATAGAGGAGCACCATTGTGTCGTTGTACACCACGGATCCACATCACCAGTACATGACTTTGATATCATTTTGTCAGTAAAACAACTGTAATGCTGTTGTCTGTATTTAGCATATTTACTGAAATGAGATTGCTGGCGTGGTTTTAGTGACAGTGATGTGTCCAGTTTTGCCATACTCCTATTGTTATGTCACTTTCAGTGACTGTTGTGTGTTTTGTTGCAGCGATATCATCATGCGTGTCGGACGGTGCAAGTCGAATGTCGAACCTGCAGCGAGTTATAACATACTGCAGCCAGCGGTTGCCGTCCACTGTTTGTCACTTAACGCTTGCCGACCTGCTGTATTCCACTGATGAACTACGGCAGAACATTGTCACGTTTGTTGTTGAACTTTTTGACTGTCTTGAAACTACTGCTACATCGCCATCTGCAGGAGGCTGTGGCGGAGCAGCGAATGGTGACTCATTTGTTACTGGTTAGTAATTTTGTTTTTTTTATCCATTTTACTACTGCTGCTCCACTTAATGGCTTTTTTCCAAGTGACCTGGTTCACAAAGTGAACAAAGCACTAGCCCTAACCAGTGGCCTGGCCTCATCCTTTCTTCATCCACCAGCGGACTCCTAACAGAAGAGTTGTTACATTTCGCATGAGTCGTAAATGACGCGAAATGTATTGTGGTCATGTGCGTCTGTGTGTCTGTCTGTCTGTCTGGTGGCCACATGCCTACACTATTGCACGGACCTGGATGTAACTTGGGGGAGTGGTAGGCGATGCCCCCTAGTTGTGCACTGTTGGGCGGATTTGCAATTGGCGCACGGGTTGCTTTGTTATGGCAACATTACGCAAACGCGAAATGTTAGTGAGTACATGCTTGTACTCGCTGCATGCCTACTTGTTCCATTAATGCAGGCTCTGATGCTGGTACCATTTTTATCCATGTTAATTCTTTACAATATTTTTATCAACCATTGGTTGTTTGTGTCTGTCTGTCTGTCTGTCTGCCCAGAATGATAACTGTTGAATGAAACATCTTCAGGAATGATAACTGTTGAACGAAAAGATTTCAAGCTATGTTGTATGCACATACACGAGGCAAGAATGGGACATTGTTGGCTGAAAACCAGACCTGAATTGCAAACTGTGAATAAATAACAAAATGGTTGGTGTAACCTTGACTGAGGGCTTTTCTAGTTCTTTTCAAATGAGACAAATGGTATGCAGATGGTGCAGGTAACACCATTGAGGAGAACTCTAGCATATTCTCCCTAATCCGAATGCGCCAGTTGCCTTCAGTGCTTTGACACTGTTGGTTGGGTGGCAGGAAGGGCTTCTGGCCTGTAAAATGGGAGAATGGTGGAGGTGGGCTCTGGTTAGTCCGGATAGAGTAGCGCCCAGCCGGATAGTCTGTGTTTCTGGCTCTGTTAATGTTCCCCTGCACCATAACGTCCAGAAGTTTTATGGCACCGGCTTACCCGGGTAGTCCCGGAAAAAGGGCCGTAAAACGATTGTGTTTGTGTGTGTGTGGTTTTCAAATGAGACAAACAGCAGGCTGCAAAGAAGCTTGACCAGTCATCTATTACCTGTTAGTTAAGACTTACATACTTTGCTTTTTGGCCAAAGTGTGTATCTATGATTATAGCTGTGGTAGTGTTTGTGGGCTGAGAAATTCTGTTAAGCTGTCACCATACGCAAGTGAAAATTTCCAGGTTGATGTTTGTCTCTTTGTGCTGGAAAGGGACGTTAAACTGCAACCAACCAGCCTTCCAGGTTGATGCGTTGTTGTTGCTGTGTCAGGCACGTCTCAGGCTCGGCATGCCGTTGTCGTACCTCCCGTTAGTGAAACAACAAAGCGCAGTTTCCATCCGTCATCAGCTGCTGGCAGTGCAGCATTGCCGGATCAACATGACAGTGCACGGCCTTTGTCTGCAGTCGTTAGGTTCGTATTATATGCATTTTTGTATCCATGCATATTTATTGTCCCACCATACGGTGGTGTGGGAGATACTTAGTTTACTGTGTGTAATTT
>Ga0209259_1000510_pt1 | contig 11720 bp, 10 predicted proteins | sample WorMetGr2BELIZE1_FD_187417 | JGI IMG/M metagenome (GOLD analysis project Ga0209259, IMG submission 187417) | Marine gutless worms symbiont microbial communities from Max Planck institute for Marine Microbiology, Germany - Inanidrilus... ...
GTATTTTCAGCGAGCCACGTGCAGCACATTTCAGACCTGCATTCTAAATTCGCACTAAGGCCACACCATGTGTGGAAGTATGGTAGACATCCAATCTCTGACCGCTGAGATTAGGCGAGAAAAAAAGAAAGAAGAAGAAAGAAGAAACAGGATGAAAATATAATGGTCTGCCCTATTCCATAGGGCGACCATAATAAAAACTTGTCAGGGCAACAGGACATATACACAAAACAGCACCAATGAAAAACCATCAGTAGTCAAAACAAAGAAACAATAGTGCTATTTACATCAAATTTCACACGTTCTATGCTAACTTATGTCACAGCAGAAAATTTGGTTCTCAACCAAGTGTATACTATAGTAGGCATTCTCAAATCTGACATAGAAATAACACTTGCAAAGTAGAAAGCTCTATAAGGTCACACCAACTATGTGAGCAACATTTTAGCGGACTATGGTAAATTTTCAGCTGGCTGTGACTTATTTACAGTTTTAAATTTAGGTTTGCTTTTAAGCAGTGAATGGCCATCCAAGTGGTTGCTGAGCTTATTTCCTCCTGTGACAACGAACTTTAACCTCTGACCTTGACTCCTGAACCCAATCTAGAGTGTCAAGGTGAACCAGCATGCGAAATGTCTATGTCAAAGGCCATTTTGTTCAAAAAGTTACTGTGCAGACATGATACACACAGACACAAGACCAGCTGCTTAACTGGACCACTAAAATGGTCAGTAGTTAATGCACAAGATAATATCTTACTGTGATTTTATCTCGTCGACAGTGGCTTTGATATAGACCTGATCTGTCTTCTGCAATCACAAACAGTCCACTGATGCACATCAACAAATGCACTGTTTCATATCCATTATAACATGTTATAAACGTTAGCTGCCTTGAGTGCTTTGACGCTGTTGGTTGGATAACAGGACAGGCATCCAGTGTATATGAACCTGTGCTATTTGACGCAACCCGTGCACCAACTGCAAATCTGCCCAATAGTGCACAACTAGGGGGCAGCCTCTACCATGGCTCCAAGTTACATCGGGGTCCGTGCAGTAGTGTGGGCATACGGCTGCGGACAGACACACACACGCACACACACACACACACAGACGTGCGTGACCACAATATATTTTGCGTCGTCTACGACTCACGCAAAACGTAATGACTGTGATGGTCACTTCCGATGCACGAGAGCTTACTAAATCTCACACCTTAGAAAATATAGCACATATTAGCTAGAATATATTTACACACGAACCAGAAAGCGTACATAGCTGTAATTTTAACTGAGGCACTGAAACTAAAATTAAGGATTTCCTAACGCCCAACGTCACAGGTAGTCACATAACACTCACATACACTGTAAAAGTTGTAATATCTCGGAAATGATGTAAGACAGTGACGTTGTTCTTACAGACAACTAATAGGAAGTCATACACGGCCTATCAAATAGCACCACTGTTGACGACCATGAGTGACCTTCACTGTCACTCACCTACTGCGATTTCAAATGCACTGCTTTGTACAGTTGTGCTGCAGTAGTGTTTAGCGTGTCCTTTGCCAGCCATGCAGCACTTACGCGCTGCCAATGACACATGATATGTTTGCGAGACAGCTAAGTGTCTTGTAAGAATCAATCACTATATGGCAAAGTTAGACGACTACAGTGGCATCTTTTCTGACTCACAGAGGTCTATGGCGCGGGTTCTTTTGCTACTGTGCGTCACAGACAAGTGATCGGCATCAGCGAAACTGACAGAACTTAACAGCTGTACAGTGAAGGAGTTAGCAAAAAAATAATCGGACGCATCACAAACCTCGCAAACCATGACAACTATCAGACAGTCAGGACTTTCTTCGTCATTCAGACTGTCAATCAGCGACAGCAGCGTTCGACTGAGGTAGCTCTCCCGTTCACGCTTTATTGTTGGAACACCGAATACCATCGAAACTGCAACAGCATTAACAACTGACACAAATATCAATCAGCGGATTCACAGAGTGCTATATGTTGCAAGCATAAAGATCAATACAACAACAACAAAAACGACAACAGCACAGCAACAACTGTTTATGGGTCAACCCTTGATAGCTGACCGACACCCCTAGTTAAGAACTGTAGAATTTTACTAAATCGTTTGACTGTCCACATGCCCTTGCTGACAGTCACTGTCACATTCAGATTAGGGAGAAGATGCTAGAAATATTCTCAATGGTGTCAACTACACTATCTCCATACCATATAACGACAGCAACACAAACATTTTGTTCTTTAAATGTATGGTAAACTTTGACATACTTTGCAACAAAAGTCTGCGTTCCTTTCATTTCAATGGACTGTTGCTACCTATACCATGTTGAACTCCTTCCCCAAATTTCATGAAAGCCAATCCATGATGTTTTAAGTTATGCTGCTGACACAAAGAAGAGACAGCTGGTCTAACTGGAAATCGCCAGCACTGCTGAATCGCTGTAAAACCAGCTATATGGATAGCCAGTTACACATCCAAAGTTTTTAATTCTGGGGCTCTTTCTTGCCTCACAGATCAGCAGAAAATTTTGCACACAAGACTGTACCTATCGTGTGCTCTTGGCTGTAAAACTTCATCTTGCGGGGCAAAAAAATGCTGAAAAATCGCAGCTTTGACCAAATTATGAATTTTGGGTTTTCCTGAGCCCACCCCTCTGCCAATCAGGTCAAATTTAGCATGCGAGAGAAGGCCCATGGTGTACTCTTCAACGCCTACTTTCACCTGGATCTATTCACCGTATTGCCTTGAAGGGTGAAAAACCCCAAATTTGACCATATTTTTATGCTCAACATTCTTTAGTGGCACCAGCTAGCATCAAAAAGTCAAAGTTGAATACGGATGCACAACTATAAACCTTCTGCTGTCCAACAGTCTCAAAACAACTTCTAAGTTCAAGCTGAAACAAAGACAAACATCCAGACAATGATGTACTTACCGCCTGCACGACCTTTGGACAGTTTAATAGCAGGTGCCAGTGATGAAGGCTTGCCAATCAAATGTGGAAGGTAGTGGTAAACACTTGGAATGCTCATATCACCATTTCCTACTGACATGTTGAGAAGCAAATCCTGAGCAGCTTTCGGCAGCAGAACACTTCCAGATTCCGTTCTACAGTGTACATCATCTACAACTTAACAGCTGATCAAAACAACTAATTTACTCTGTATTGACGACATATGTAACTAACGTTATGCAACCATAATCGCAATTAACTGAATAACATCCAAGGGCATTACCTGTAAATACAGTCAGTAACAATATATCTAAATGTAAACATTACAGCAGAAATTAGTACTTCTCTGCCTTTTTTGAAGAAAAAGACCATAAATGCTTGTACACACTGCAGAATTTCAGAATTCAAAAAACACTTTCTATACGTCAGTTCTAACAGTCTCTCTATATATCAGTTTCAGTTTAAAAATAAACATGCCATATTTCCGTTTCTAGAATTAATTATGGACTTATCCCATCTTCCTACCATCTCGTAACTGTCATAACTAACTCATCTCTCAATGTTACACCACTAATGTACGTGCAAGATCAATAAAATTAGTTCAGTTTAATGCAATGGCTTGCTAAATTTATTTCTTAGCTTAGAAGCAGAAACATCAGAATACAACAGAATATAATAATCACCATGATGAGCAGCGGTAACAAACAACCTCGATAATGTGCTTTACAGCAGCTGACTCTTATCCAACTTTGCAATAAAGCTATGTTCATATTTTAACTACTACTACTACATCCATTTAACCAGCAGAAAGGTAAACCATTCTCCATTTTACTGGAGCAAGACATGATGGGGTGGCAGTGGCGTCAGCTGGACCATATGCAAATCATTTGCACCTCGCTCTAGACAGATAACCACGCCAATATCTCACCACCAATTTTTACAGTCCGGATGCCCTTCCTGCCGCCCAACCAACAGCGTCAAAGCACTGAAGGCACATGTTCATAACCGCACCAATGATGACAATGATGGATTTCAAAGCCTGAGTCAATTTTAATACTAAAACACGATGTCAAATATAAACAGAGACAACAACTATAAGCTCGTCTTCTCTGATGCCACTTAACAGTACGTTCACTATCGGCATGGTACTCCACCAGAAGTTTGCCAATCATGAGGAAAGACTACAGACCAGTTGGTAAGAACCGATAAGAAAGCAACAACAGTTGCAGCATCCAACGTTGCCCTGCATATTAAACTCACAAGCATGCGAGAACAAGCTCTGAGCCGGGCAGCAATGGGTAAAAATCTCATCAGCAACAGGACTCAGCGACCAATGCTGTAACACAGAACTATTCTATCCACTCAAAACTGAAGAAATCAGCAGTTTCAATCATTTACAGTACTTTATGATCAATTGCTCACAACACTTTCACGATTACAAACATTACCTTGATGCTCATCAAATCAAATGTGCATCAGATATTAGGGACAAAGTTACACTTAACTTAAACATGACCAACAAACAGCTCAACACTTTATGCACCATGGTGAAAGTGCGTAAGTATATAACTATGCACAACTAGAATGTGGGCCAATGCCCAACGTGATGGCCGCCCTGCCGAATATAGGTGGCGCCCTCTGTCCAACGCCGCAGTTTGGCTGACACCCACTACTAGAGTGCCATGCAGTAACACTGCCAAGACGCGAACCCGCTGAAATTTGCAGGGGTGCCCCAAACTCACCAACAGATCTCAGCCGTTAGTAGGCCGAAGTTCACCATATTATCAGGACATGTGGTGGAGGTATTGCTGTTTAACAAGTTTTTTCGGATTGTCGACACATGCCTTAGTTTCGAAGATATAGACCGACAAAGTTGTGCGATGGTGCCAAAATGGCAATTTTTTTGCCTCCTGTATTTCCAGTGAGACGCGTGCAGCACATTTCAGACCTGCATTCTAAAATCGCACTAGGGCCACACCACGTGTGGAAGTATGATAGACATCCAATCCGCGGCGGCTGAGATTAGGCAAGGAAAAAAAAGAAGAAAGAAACAAACCACAGGGCAAAAATATAATGGCCTGCCCTATTACATAGGGCGGCCATAACAAATGACAAATAGTAATGCAACAAAAACAACTTTAGACTAATTTCACTGTATTATGTCAGCAGAGGTACGGAGACAGTGCAGGTAACACCGTTGAGGAGAACTCTAGCATCTTCTCCCTAATCCGAATGCGCTAGTTGCCCTTCAGTGCTTTGACAATGTTGGTTGGGCGGCAGGAAGGGCATCTGGCCTGTAAAAAATGGGGGGATGGTGGTGCGCACTGGTTAGTCCGGATGGCGTGATGTTCAGCCAGATGGTCAGTGTGTCTGCCTCTGTTAATCTTCCCTTGTATCATAAAGTCCAGAAGTTCTCTTCTGGCACTGGCTCACCCGGGTGGTCCCGGAAAAAGGGCCGTAAAATGGTTGTGGCGGTGGTACGTCAGCAGAACTGTTGCACTAACTTCCGATACTCAAAAACAAATATACTCTGTAAAAAACACGATCCCCATGTGCTAAATGCAAACCACACTGAACATTATGATGAAAGAGTTCTGAACATTTCTCCAGTAACAATAAAAGATTCTGTCAACAGTGCTAAAACATACATACAAAGTGTTTAATCCTGACATTTTAATGACTGAAAGTCTAATTACCAATATTGTATTACTGTGCAATAGCAACCCAGGCCATGTGACAGCATCATTGAAATTAAACAACAATTAATATGTGATGTCAACAAGATCTGTGTAAGCTAAAATTTTAAGTATGCAGTCAGAAGGAGGTTGTACTGAGACAGTTAAGATCAGACTGTGTACATATTGGCATTCTTGTCTGCAGAAAATATATTCTGGTAGCACTGTTAACAGCCATGTCTTCTTTCTCCACATTCATTTTCTATTTTCATCTACTTTTTCAATATCACTTGCAGTGTCAAGTTTTGTAAAACTTCAGTGATAACAATTTACCAGTATGAAATTCATTTCTGTTGTTTTAATTATAAATAAATAATAGTTATAAATAATTTCTAGTGAGTAGATGAAATACAGTAACAGAAGTGTTGACTAGAAGCTCAGGTATCGCACAGAACCACATGATGCACTATATCAGTTGAATTGTAGTCACCTGCTGTAGAACTGTAAACACAGGGTCCCCCTTCTTTTGTCATTTATAAATTTAAGCACTGCTACGCACCTTTCCAAGACAAATATACAGTCTACATTGCAGTTGCAAGTCCACCAGCGTATTATAGTTGTTAAACAGCATATGCAGTCAGCTAATGGTGTTATACACCAAAGATACACAATGTTACCAGTTGATAGTACACAGACCTTCATTTATTACGATGTGGTGGTTGACAACTTGACACTTGTCGTTACTATGTGGTTGACACTATTACTATGTTACTGACACTTGGGAGCAACAAATTTAGAAGTCAGTTTGGTACAAAATGCAGTCTATACAATATTTACACATGATATCATGGAAATGCAGTTAACAGTTCTTTAGCTGAAGTAGTTTTTCATCGCAAGTGGAAGATGAGGAAATTTCATTTTCCACAAAGAAGACGTGCTGAAGAACAGTATAAAAACTACAGAGCTTTTGCAGATAAGATGATTTCCCATCACCAAACGAACAGAACCAAATGACTGAAGATGCACAAGCAAACTAAAACCATTCATAAACGTTGCTAGTATGCACAGAAGAAATAACTCAGCGACTTGAAAACAGTAAAGGACTACTGATTCCACTAATCCAGTTTGCTGATTTGCTAAATGGAAAATTATCACACGAGACCAAAAATTGAAAAATTCAACTGAGCTTCCTCTAGCAGTTAGTTAGTTAGTTGGAGTTTAACGCCTCTAGCAGTTAGACATGTCTTGCAGATGACTGGAGAAAGCCTGTAAACTTACATTATGATGTTGCTGACTAAGACTGAATTGGACTACACAGACCTCCTATCTCTGCTATCAAACCAAATTCTTCTATGATTGAACGAAAAGCTTGTCATCGCCTTAAAATTTTACACAACTGAGAACTCAGTCCATAGTTTCTTCTAATAAACAGTTGTGTTCTATTTTCAAGTCAATCAAGTGACATATCGCTCTATTAAAATAATACACAAAAGTGTATTATTCCTATAGACATGTCATTCACTGCCACATAGCAGATTCACACAAATACATTCGAGAGTGTCATAACTGCATGTGAAAATAAAAATAAAACTGTGTACCATGCCCTGGTACATGAGCCAAGCTATTTATTTTAAAATGAAACCTGTGCACACTCATATCCAATAGTTCAGGTGTACCCACCTATCAGTTGAGTCTTTTCTGTAGCACTGAAACAATTTTGGCTCAATTTCCTTGTTTATGCCACCAGTTATTCACAGAATCAAAAGTCCATTTCTTTATAACTGGTGACTGTGCAATAAATGTAGCTCATCCCAACGACATATTAGGCCTATAATTGCTAGTAAGCAAGGTTAGCACAGAAAAAATATTAAATGTGCTAGGAAACATCTCAGATAGTTTACCCCATGCTGGAAGAGAAAACACGACGCAAAGCACAAAGAAACAACAATTTCATACCTTGGGTAAGTAAAATTACTTAAATCAGTAGTCGACATATTAGTCATCTGCGTCCTAAAAGTAATCAGCCGTGGAAAAGCAACAGGACACTAATAAATACATGGCAACTCAACTGAAAACGCCACATGGTTCACTAATGTTTGGGGGGGAAAACAGTAGTTAGCAAATATCAACAGTTTAGCATTAACCTGAAATGCAATTACTATCACAAAGCTGCAAGACAGAAATGGGAAAATCAATTCAAATCCATTCAGATCAACTTGCCAGACCAAATTGATTCGCATCACCGAACTGAACGGATAGTTGCAATTTGGTACAATCAGCAGTTAGATTGTCAGGGAATATCAAAACTTGGCTTAACTTGCCTTCTCAGTTCAGTTTCTTATGCTGTTTTTATCTTTAGAGTTTAACGTGCCTTTTCTCTGTTGTGAGCAATATAACTGGGCACACATATGTCACTATACTGTACAGAACTAATACAGACATTGCCAAACAACAGGCTTCACTAATGAAAGGAGCTCAATTAAGGTTCAGTTAACAAACACTGCAAGTTTGTTGCCATTATCATCATGTCACCTTCTGATGTAGGAGGCACCTAACACTACCTTCAGCTCTTCTTTTTTACTTCCTCGTACTGATCGAGACTTTTCCAACACTTCCTGTCATCCAACCACATTCTCCTTGGTCTTTTTGCCTTTTGCCACACATTTTTCTTTCTAGTGTTGCAAATGCATTTGTCCAACTGCTTCATCTTAGAATATGACCACAAAACACCATTTTCTATTGTGCAATTTGGTTATAAAACTGCATCTCTTTTTTTATCCAAATTCCTTTCAAAATTTCTCTAATAACTCTGCTTTCCAAAATTTTGTCTAACATTTTGCTTTCACATTCATATTTTATTCCAAAAAACGTCAGAATTTAAGCACGCTTTCTCATCGACTTATTTACGTCTGCTCTCACAAGATCTTTAGCTTCCAGAATGCTGCATTAGCCATATCTATCCTGGCTTTCACCTCTTTTCAGACGTTCCATCTCCTGTAACCCAACTGCCCAGGTATTTAAAATCTCAGACCTGTCCCAACTTCATTTATTTTAAATCCTTGTACTGTACTTTCTCCAAAGCATCTTTCATCTTTTCGTCATATACTCGATTTACACACTGAACAGTATTGCTGAGATTGCACATCCTTGTCTCACTCCTCTTCAAATGAAAACTCATCTTTATTCCTCATCTTTGTTGTTGACAGGTGTATACTGATATCAGTATGGACTAGTTATCAATCTCATTTCCAATTCTGGTATAGCAGCCCTTCTCGTAATTTGGATGTACCAAATCAAATCGAATCTCATCGTTTTATTTCCTGGCAAATGCGCATCACTACTAGCGCCTCTGTCTCGTTTTATCAACGAATTTGGCGCTATGCAAATTTTTATTTGTATTTGTATTTTGTAAGCACCATGAACATGCAAATGAACAGCTTTAGGAAAATTTATGCACCATGGACATGCACATGATATCTTTATGAAAAATGAACAAAATCAGCAAACACATACATCAAATACTAAACAACAACAAAAAACTAAATAAGTAATGACAGTGCCAAGCTTTGCTCTGCATAGCTAAAATGCCTATACTTCTGCATCTGATTTGAAAGATTCATTCCAAAAAAACACATACAGGCTTAGTATGCAAACACGCCAAACAAAATCCACTTTCCCATGTGTACTTATGGAATTACTACTATGACACAATAAAACTAATCCAGGCCACTCATTAACATCACTTTACACTATAATACTCTTACGACAAACCACTTGTAATTGATCAATGAGTCACTACTTTTAATTCATGTATGTCTGCTCATTATGCAATCAAAAAGATGATCTTAAACAACCAACAAACTGTTACGCTTACTCATTGCCATGACGATGAACGCCCATGAATAGCTTTATCTGGTTACGCAAGTTGTGGATGTCATTCTCGCGTTCCTCGTTCAAAGACTCCGCATAATGAAGACGGTCTCTTAAATCGGCCAGATTTTTCTCCATTAAGTCAACTTCTGTAAGATCTACAAAAAAAGTTAAAAAACTGAATATGATTAGACTTCAAAATTCTATTTACACCATAATCAGACAAGTACATTTAGAACAGTATTACCATCTGCCTTCACTCAAAAATACGCTGTTCAATAAAAACATTACATTAATATCAAAACAACTTATCTAAATCTAAGTGAAATCTCTAGTTTGGCCAGTGACAAAATACGAATATAAGATTTGTATCTTAAGAATGCAAATTAATGCACTTGTAAGAAGGCAAACCCTACTGCCAAGTGGCAACAATCTGAATCAGTCATCTTAATGCAAAAACAGTAAGGCCTAATCATTCAGTATTTCCAAGAGAACACTGCAAAGTAATAATGACAGTCATCTGTATGCTGCATCGTGCATGCAATCTGATGTAGAGATGTGCACGGGTAGTAAAATTTGTACCTATACCCACCCAGCTGCAGGTAACACCGTTAAGGAGAACTCTAGCGTCTTCTCCCTAATTCGACTGTGCTAGTTGCCTTCAGTGCTTTGACACTGCTGGTTGGGCGGCAGGAAGGGCATCTGGCCTGTAAAATATGGGAGGGATGGTGGAGGTGGACACAGTTTAGTCCAGATGGAGTGGCGTCCAGCCGGATGGTCGGTGTGTTTGCCTGTGATAATCTTCCCGTGCACTATAAAGTCCACAGGTTCTCTTCTGGCACTGGCTCACCCGGGAGGTGCCAGAAAAAGGGCCTTAAAATGGTTGTGGTGTGGTGTGGTATATTGATAATAAACATTAGAACTGATGGCTGTTTGGCAAATTTAACTGTATTACAGTTAATAGTTATTTAAATAATATAGATCTCTATTTTTTAGATATATTTGTTGTTTATGATATTATTTAAAATTGTAAGGGACTCGTCCGTAAAGTCATTTTGTTCAACTATAAGGAATGAATCTACACTCAGCGGCATTCTGCTGTAGTGCTGAAGTGCCCACACACTAGTGCTGAAATGTCGAATTACAGACTTTTCGTACCCAAGACCTTTTGTTCCCAGGAACGAATAGCCCCCATGGGGAACATTCGTTTCCCTGGGACCTTTCATTCCCGGGACTTTTCATTCCCAGGAACATTCGTTCAAACAATTCATTTTTTGCTACACCATTCGTTCTTATGATATAGGCCTATTCTATACGGCATAAAATTTGTGACCTGGGAAAAGCAGTTTAGTAAAAACTAGAATGTCGGCCAATGCCCAACGTGATGGCCGCCCTGCCGAATATAGGTGGCGTCCTCTATTCAACGCCGCAGTTTGGCTAATGCCCACTACTAAAGTGCCGTGCAGTAACTCTGCCAAGATGCGAAACCCGTTGAAATTAGCTCGGGTGCCCCAAACTCGCCAACAGATCTCAGCTGTTAGTGGACCCAAGTTCACCATATTGTGGGGATATGTGGAGGAGATATTGCTGTGTAACAAGTCTTTTTTCCGATTGTCAATACGTGCCTTAGTTGCGAAGATATGGCCAAACAAAGTTGTGCGATAGTGCCCAGACCGCCAATTTTTAGCGATTTTTTGGGTCCTGCATTTCCACGTGCAGCACATTTCAGACCTGCATTCTAAATTCGCACTAGGACCACATCATGTGTCGAAGTATGGTAGACATCCAATCTGCGACCGCTGAGATTAGGCAAGGGAAAAAAGAAAAAAGAAACAGGACAAAAATATAATGTCCGCATCTGCTACGCAGGGCGGCCATAAATAGTGTAGTTGAACAGTCTATCAGACCCATCCACCCGCGCATCTAATCGCCAAGCATCATTATAGTCAGTGTTTATGACTCAGATTGTTGGAAGATGTTGGTTTCTACCATGCAACGCAGCTATGCTAGCGCGGTCTTGGGAGTCGTAATTCTGTCCGTCCGTCTGTCCATCCCTCTGTCACACTCATGCTTTGTGACTAATCCAAACAACCTCTGTTATATTTTTATACCACATGAAAAGGTAATCCTTCTAGTTTTCTGCCACCCAACAGTGGTTGGTGGGTGACGTCCGTTCCACCTTTAATA
>Ga0209259_1000512_pt1 | contig 11719 bp, 11 predicted proteins | sample WorMetGr2BELIZE1_FD_187417 | JGI IMG/M metagenome (GOLD analysis project Ga0209259, IMG submission 187417) | Marine gutless worms symbiont microbial communities from Max Planck institute for Marine Microbiology, Germany - Inanidrilus... ...
TAGGTCTTGAGGCAGGCGGCACAGAACGTGTGGATGGAGCATGGCAGGATGCGCGGGTCGGTGAAGATGTCGCGGCAGATGGGACACTCGATGAGCTCTCGATCAACGAGCTGCAGTAACGCCGAAGGTCCTTCTCCACTCACCTACATCAAGCACAGAGATTCATAGTTACACAAGGCGATAGTCATTCTTGGTTTACTTCACAGCAGTACCACTGGCAGACTGACATCAGATGGGGCAGACGGCTGTGGCATCAAACTCATGGCACAAAGTTTTGTAAATATTCACAATTTCGTTGTCCTCTGACAACTAGTATGCCAGAAGGACAGCCAGCATATAAATGCAATGCAGCAACGCCTCTTCCGTCAAGAGTCTGGCAGTGGATCAAGGAAGGATGAAGACAGTGGGTGACTCTACCTGGTTGGCGCCAGTTCTTCGAGTTCCCATTAGTGCTTTGATACTGTTGATCGGCTGGCAGGAAGGAAATCTTTCTCTCTCCAGTCTTCTGCTGTTACCAGCAGGTTTATGACATTTTTAACATGTCATCTAGGGGTGATACTCCAGGTGAGGGGCCGTGATGGCAGGTCTACACTGCAGAATGCTGCGGCTGCATACTCATAGTCTCATGTACCACATATTTGCCAGGGTGGTTTCCCGTTGCCTTCCCTGTGGTTTTCGTCTTCCTGAGTGTCCCTCTCCTATGGTAGGTCCTCCCTGACTGCAGAGGTTCACTGTCTTTAGCCAGCAGTCAGCTTCTCATGCAGACTCCGCGTGTCCGGCTTGCGAGACGCTACCGGGTTACTTGTTCTTAGTCGCAGCACCTTGGTAGGTTTGTGATTTAACACATCCGCTACCTTTCCTTTGGCCCGCCGGCATACCCTTTGTCTGTATTGTCCACCTTAAGGCTGCCATTTGCCCCCACCCACCACGAAGTGGATGCACTGGCATGAACTAACCTATTCTAGCTGGGGACAGTGAGGATTTTGGGGGCCAGGAAGGAAATATGGTCTGTTAAAACATCTGCCAATTCCTCAAACATTCTGTTCCAAAAAATGCAGGAAGAAAACCAAAGGGAACTGGCCAATCCAGGGCTGTTAAAATGGAGGAAGAGAATTTTGGCAGACTTTTGGTAGCGTGGCCCAAGAGTTGTCAATGTCACCAAAATACATTACGACGACAACGAAACAACTACTTCTACCACTACCACTACTACTAGGGCTAGTTGAGTGATGTCGTACGTTGTCGGCGTGTTGACAGTCCCACATTTGTCTGTCAAGCAGCCTCACAGCAAGCACCTGCCCAGCACTTCTCATTGCCACGGCAGCACGGAGACCAGTGACTGGTCCACTGACACCGGCCAGCTCATGCTCGTACATCTACACACACACACACACACACACACACACACACACACAGCCGTGAATGTGAAGCACCATTACAGCCAACTGACCTGGTGGTAATGTGTCTGCATGTCTCACCGCTGGTTCAACTGTCCTCTGATGGACACTACTGGGCAGGGTGGGCCACAGGCCACTCACTTTGTGGATCCTGTGGGCCACAGTTATCTATGGCCTGCCCAGTTTTGAGTTTTGAGCTCCCTCACCCCACAACCACCACCACAACCATTTTACGGCCCTATTTCCGGGACTATCCGGGTGGGCCAGTGCCAGAAGAGATTGAGAACTTCTGGACTTTATGGTGCAAGGGACGATTAGCAGAGGCAGACACACCGACCATCCAGCTGGGCGCCACTCCATCCGGACTAAGCAGTGCCCACCTCCACCAACCCCCATTTTTTACAGTCCGGATGCCCTTCCTGCCGCCCAACCTACAGTGTCAAAGCACTGAAGGCACCTAGCGCATTTGGATTAGGGAGAAGACGCTAGAGGTCTCCTGAATGGTGTTACCTGCACCATCTCCGTACCGTGACCATCTCCCTCACCCCACAAAACGTTAATTATTACACTGATATAAAGGATCCTGCGCAAGAAACGGCGGATTAGCCGAGGTAAAACAGTTACTGTTAGACATGCAAAAAAATCTGCTGTATATCATACTTTATGATGTTGCCCAATGTCCACCTACAGGATGGTCCAATAAAAAGTCTGCCCTGGCATACAGGATACAGTTGAATCCCACGAACGGAAAAAGAGATTCACATGGAGTGACCTACAGACTTAACCCACCACAGCAGCAATCGCAATACTTATTTATTTGGCCCATTCATTTTTCAGATGCTTCAGCCACCTATAGTAATGAATGGCCGCACAAGGTGCCAAGCCGAGGTACCCCTATGTCATGCCCATCAGCTCACAGTGGCTCTGTGGACCCTGTTTGATCCAAATGTGGTGCCAGGACTCTGGTCCTTACTTTCTTTCTCACTCTGCTGTTTAGAATGCCCTTCTATGAATGTGGAGGTGCCTAAGTTGAACACTCCTAAACCTGGCTGTGCCATGGCATGGTGGTAACGGCACTGCATACATCATAAGGGTTGCTTTACATCAAGCCCGTAGTACTGAGACGGGTGACCATTCGTGGGTACACCATTTTGGGTGTCACTATCGACTTTGTGCACGCCGAACTAAACAGCCAGACTGCTAGATGAAAAGAAGAAAGCCGACAACGTACAGAGTTTCCATTCTTCACGAAGGAGACGCGAAGTTGTCCCGAGTCAGCATTGCTGCTTGCACTGAAGCCAACACGTTCACCGTACGTCGACTTGCCGACGTTTTTCACTGACTTGCCGTCCACGTAGATACTACAACCACATCATCATCATCAGTATTTTCATCATCAACACCATCACAATAAATCAATAATTGCCAGCAGCAGTGGCTAAAGGATAGAATGTACAGGAATGCAGTTACTAGGCCCCAAAAAGTGCCAGCGAGCATTCTGGAGTTCATACAGCCAGATTTCTGAGGAACGCAGAACATACTGAAATGAATACATGTGTAATGTTTCAATGAGAAAATATAAGGACATTCTGTGGACTGTATCTGGTTACTTTGACGTTTCATTTGTAGCAGCAACACGACCTATTTTCTTTCGGCTAATGTGACCTATGGCAGGTTGTGGAAGTTGGATGACCATGATGGTGCCCATTGGTTACACTGGGGCCCCCCACATTGTCACAGTTCATTGGGTCCAAAATTTATACTTTAACCACTGACCACTCGACCAGCAGTATTATCATTCCTAGCATCCCTGACGTTGTTACCAGCACCTGTCACAAAAAACACACGATGCTTCTCACACATACTGCCATTTCAGTGACCAGGTTTCACAGCATTTAGACTGCCAAAAACAGTAGAGAGGTCGAAGCAAGGGATGGAGTTCTGGGTAGGGCAGTGAGCTTCCTCCACACCAACTAGGGGCATGGGGCAATGCTGTATGCCCCTTCAGTAAGGTCAAGGCAGAGCTCTGGCCCCCAAAAGGTTTTCATACAATCTGCGGACGCCAGGTAGCACATAGTGGCACTTTAGCACTTTAGCAACTGAATTTTATGCATTTACAGTAACTACAGTGCTTGCCCAATACTGTGTTCTGTTGCTGTTTCAAGCAAATTGCTGAATACGGATGGTAGAGGACTGCGAGGTTTATAGCACAGTAAACCCCCAGCATTGGTATCAATTAAGCTAACATCTGGTGAAGATTTTTGTGAAGTGATTATTTTTTTCGAAACTGGATGTCTGTTCCTATCACTCAATTAACAGCATAAAATCACCACAGAGAATATTGCTAACATTTACAGTATTATTAATACTATAAATTGTAAAAGCTGGCCAGTTTACATCCACGTGTAAGGGAAGAGAGTCACAGCTCTAAACCAGTATAAATATCACTTTGGTAAGACTCCACCTAGAACGTTAAGCACATCGGGTGTGCCACGTCCTTACCAGCAAGGTCACGTGGAAAACTGCTGGACACGACAGTCTAAATGCTTTGGTGCCATTGCTAAATGGACATTCATTCTGCATTACAGCCACATTGGTACTGAGTTACGATTTTCCACATGACTTCACCAGTCTAACAATGCACATAGTAACACAGTGCGAGGGTCACTAACTGTCCAGTCTCGGCATTGTATCCAATCGAGTCGGCCGTGAAACCGGGATGTCGACGGAAAACGTCAGCAGGTGCAGCAGCAGGTTTATCCTCATCAGCAGCAGCATTAGCAGCAGTGCTGGGTACAAGACCAACGGTCATTAAACTGCCATACAGGATCTCTGTACATACACACGATATCAAAATACACCTCCACTAAATCTGTGACAGAATAAAACACTACAACACAATCTAACTGCTAAAAGTTGAACTGTCAATATGAAAATACTACAAATCAGCCAGTTCGTTTTACTAAGAAAAATATAAAGCAGCATCAATGCAATATATACAGCCAATAAGACAACAAGTGTCATACTAGTGAAGAAATGAGACTGAGTGTAAGAAAGCCTAACCAACACTACTTCAAGTTTCTGTTTAATGGGCTTCTTTTTCACATGTTATTTCAGGCTTGGCTTGGTCTCCAAACGAGAACGTTTGGCAATAACTGGAGCAGCTGTTTACAGGTAGGATGTCCTTAACTGTTGCCAAACCAGCAACCAGCATCAGTAATACAAAGCAGATGTACACATACAGTCACACAACCTATGTTTTCACATTAGACAATGTAATGTACCATACCTTACCGGACCTTACTACTACTACTACTACCAGTACTACAAGTACTACTCCACCACCACCACCACCACTACTGTTTTATGGCCATTACACTAGACAATCTGTATTAGCTGGGAGTCCCAGTTAAGAACTGGAGGATTTTGTTGGATCAAAGTTTTACTGCACGCATGCCCTTGATGAAGGCAACTAGTGTAACTAACCAGGCCTTAAAACAATGTCAAGCACATTATTTAGAGAAGCTGCAAATTTCTGTAATGGTACAGTTCACTGTATCCTTATAACTCACTGCAAAAGTTACGGATCAGTGAATGGACTCTGATGTTACAACAATACAATGGGCAACAGGTCCTGTGAACCAGTTAAAATTTATGAAAGAAATCAATTAACAGAAACATCAGCCATTCATTGTGAACAACAGCAATAACAAAAACAACCGAATAATGATTGTATGCCGACCTAACTCAAAACTGGGTCGTTCAGACGTCAAAGTCTCATTAGCAACCAGGATGGCATCCTTAGCAACGTCAACCGGTGCTGTGAAACTGACAACAAAACAACAACTCTCTGTTCCATACAGTTAACTCTATGTTTAAGACAGTAAGCACTAATCATAATCAATTACGAGTGGTTAAGGAACAAGAACATTCCTGGATGAGATAAGTCTGTAGACTGATAAACACAAATCACCAGAACAAAAAGCCACTGCAGAAAAAAATGAGGATGGCTCACTGGACACTCAGTGGAAAATCAATACATTTGCAGGCTTAAGATCTGGTCAACAATCATATGACTGTTTTTCTCTGCCTAAAAGCCTTTGCTGAAATGACCACAACAGGGTTAACCATATCCAGTACATGTGTGTGTCTGGTATTTGGCACTGAGGTCTTTAGTTGGTACTGTGGAATGGACTCATTCACCAATATACAAGCCAGTGTTATACAAGGCTCAGGTTTAGGTCCAGCTGCGTTCCTGATCACAGCAGCCAATTTGTTTCCACCTTACGGCAAAAATAGAATAATTAAGTATGCTGACGACACGTATCTAATCGTACCAGCCTGCAACGCAAATACTAGCTACGATGAACTGGAACACATACGGAAATGGGCGACCAAGAACAATCTCACGCTTAACGGTGCTAAGACAAAAGAAATCCTATTCGTGCAAATGTACGCCCAGATGACAACACCCAGATCCCACCAGACTGTCAGGGTACCCCAGCAAGAACAAGTGTAACCTACGAACTTCACACAGCATGACAAATGCCGCTGCTCTAAATGGGTTATTCCATTACCAGTGGTTGCTACTCTGATGTTCACTTATTACATTTCGCATGAGTCGTAGACGACGCGAAATGTATTGTGGTAACGCGTGTCTGTGTATGCGTGTCTGTCTGTCTGTATGTCCGCGGCCGCATGCCCACACTATTGCACGGACCTGGATGTAACTTGGAGGAGTGGTAGGGGATGCCCCCGTTGTGCACTATTGGGCAAATTTACAATCGGTGCACGGGTTGCATTGCTATGGGAACATAACGCGAACGCAAAATGTTAGTGAGTACTGAGTACATGCTTGTACTCGTCTATGCCTAGTTCCACTGTTGGTCGTGAATGCCAAAGAGTATTTATACATAAAACTCTCCAGAAACAAAGCAAGTAAGTAAATGCCTACCTACCTACCTCCACTGTTCTCGACGTGAACCTGTGTTAGCTTGGTTTTCATCCTCCACTTGTTCCAGAAGAAAACCTTTGGGATTAAGTGATACAAATTTCAAATGAGCCAGATGTGTCTTTCCTGTCACCCAACCAACAGTGTAAAAGCACTGAATGAAACATAAAAGGACTGTCCACCAGACAGGGGCCTCGCCTCATCAGTTCTTCATAAATCACCGGACTTTCGTCAGTTCTCAAATGCCAGTACCAGCAAGTAAATACACAAGAGGAATATATAACTAGAAAGTAGAACGTACGATGCACGTGCAGTCTCCTTATCAACAATAATCTCTCCAAGTTCTTCACTCACTTCAGTCTCCATGTCAATCTGTCACATCGGCCCAACACTAAACTGACATACTGATCTACTAACACAATATCTACCTACTTCAAGTCACAAAGGTCAAAGGTCGAGGTTATGTAGTCTACAGAATTTATTAAACACACCGATGCAGACAAAAAGCTGAATCACTAGTATGCAAACTGCAACAAAACAAACAACAATGAAAATATCGAGTATGCAAACCACTAGGGCTGCAATTCTCAATGAGTAATTAATCAACTAATCATTTGAAAAAAAATCTAATAGTGTAAAAAAATTGTGTTAATTTAATATTTTATTATTATTTCCAATTTGTGCTGGTTGCCATCAGCAACAGCATGCAGGCAGCAAAACTTTGCTTCAATAAAATCAATAAAATCCTCCTGGGGGTGCCGGCTAATGCAGGTTGTCCTGTATAATGGCCATAAAAGGAGTAGTAGTAGTAGTAGTAGTACCATCACCACACAACCATTTTACGGCCATTTTTCCCGAACCACCCGGGTGAGGCATTGCCAGAAGAGAACCTCTGGACTTTATAGTAATAATAATAATAATAATAATCAACGCCAATGTTTATGGTGCTGTCATCGTGACCACGGTCACTGCGAGAGGTGGTGCAAGGGGAGATTAATAGAGGCAGACACACCGACCATCCGGCTAGGCGCCACTCCATCCAGACTAAGCAGTGCCCACCTCCACCATCCCCCATTTGTTTACAGGCCAGATTCCCTTCCTCCGCCCAACCAACAGGGTCAAAGCACTGAAGGCAAGTAGTAGTAGTAGTAGTAGTAGTAGTAGTAGTAGTAGTAGTAGTAGTAGTAGTAGTAGTAGTAGTAGTAGTAGTAGTAGTAGTAGTAACAGTAGTAGTACTAGCAGTGGTAGTAGTAGTAGTTACTTACTTCCTTCCGATAATGTTTTGTTAACTTGAGGTCAAGGGACACAACAACAACAACGACCATTTTACGGCCCTTTGTCCGGGACTACCTGGGTGAGCTGGTACCAGAAGAAACATTCACCCACCCACCATCCTGATCATCTTGCAATCTTTATCAGCTTCATTCGGATTCTGGCCTCTATAGCTGCATCAGCATCTCCATCCACACTCAACATAAGGTCAAGGGAACTGACCACAATAATGAACATAAACATTATATAAATGCCATATGAAATGCCTTTTCAGCAATCATTTTATTTACTTTTTACCTATTCCCTCTCAGCAGTATTTTCTTCCATATTGTACTGCTTGGCCATCACACAAGTGGGCCAAAAAAGAAAGCCCAGCCTGTTTTCTTCTCACTTCTCAGTCAAACGTGACGTCGTACAGAGAAAACATTTAATTAGCAGAACATGAATTAACACTTCAAAATATTACACGCTTGTATCATACTCAAATCCAACAGAAAACTAGCTTATTGACATGCTTAACAGTAATGGTTTACACTGTCGGCGACCACACATCGGGTTGCATTAACCGGCATAACATCACATGATGTCTAATGCATGGACTACCTGAGCATGCTTTCCAGCTGCATCCTCGTCCTGGGAGTTCCAGTTGGAAGGATCCATGATACACACAGACACAGTCCCGGAACCATGTGCACGGATACCAATAGCTGGGTACAGATGGGCGGGGCAGTTCTCGTTTAGCTCCGCCTCCATAAACTGTTTACAGACACAAATGCACAGGCATACAAATGGAAAGACACATACAAAATAGTCCCTCAGTTAACTTCAATGCAATGCAGTGCAATGAATGAAAGATTACATTTACAGTGTCCAAAATGATCAGATGGTCAGCGGTGCTTGAGAACACTGCTTGGAATCAAACGGGACCAATTTGTTTGCAACGAGGAGGTGAGGAGAATAACCAAGCAACGTAACCTTACATCGATAATCCAGTCACAGCATCTCTCCATATTTGGGCACATTACACGTATGGATGATGATGCAGATGCCAAGTTGATCGTAACGGCTCCCCCTGCAGAGAACTGGAAGAGACCACCAGGGTGTCCCCGTATCACATGGCTAAACACCATCCAATGAGACCTGAGAGCCTACAACCTTACACTAAACGAAGCAGTCGATCTGGCTCAGAACCGCCCTCTGTGGAGGCTGATGTCTACGTATGGCGCTACGCACTCCTAGTGGTGCATGCCAGAAAAGAAGAAAATAATCCAAGTCACAGTGCGGGCAGAAGAAGAGATGGGTCTTCAGACAAGCTCTGAAGACTGACAGTCAGAACGTCAATGTGATGTGCTGAGGTAGACAGTTCCACATACATGCAGCAGCAACCGGAAATATCCAGTCACTGACGGTGGAAAGGTAATGTAATGTAATGTAATGTAATATTTATTGTTGACACGACAAATGCACATCATCACAAGTAAAACACATAGGAAATAAATGTAAAACTAGAATGTGGGCCAATGCCCAATGTGATGGTGGCCCTGCCGAACATAGGTGGCACACTCCGTTCGACGCCGCAAAAACAATTACAATCTTCTACAATACAAGTCTCAAACTCCATGTCTGTGATGGCGCCAACTGAAAACTCTTAATAGGGCCAGAGGAGGTGAAGAGGGGGAAGGGTGAGTCAAAGAGCAGGGGCAAAGGAGGACAGGCAGGGGGAAAAGGAAAGAAGGGCAGATGACAAGCAGAAAAGGAGGAACTGGCCAAGAAAGCAAGGAACAGGGTGAAAATGACAGGAAAGAATAGGTGACACAGACTGCACTGTCGCAGTAAACTGACGAAGTCACCAGCAAGCACAGCCTCGGTTTTTGTTTAGCCAGACTTCTTTCCCATAGTTTCTCCAGTTCATACCGAGTCCCCAAAAGAAAATTCCCGGGTACCACTGTAGCGGCTGTCCTTCGTGTCGTCAGCTAACGGAACATTGTCAATGCAATGAACAAAACTGTATGCACTCATCCCAACTACAGCTCTGTTTCTTCGTCGTCAATCACGGCCTAGATGGTCAACCACACTCTGCTAACATTAGCAGCGTTTCACGTGAGTAACCAAGGGTTGTGTTTCTCATGACTGTTCGCTGTAGCATCAGCGGTAACTAACGGCACCATCAAAAAACGCATCCCTCGGTTGTGCCGTGAAAACGCCGCTAATGTTTCAAGCCTGCTTAATCAACCAGACGGTGATAAAGGTGGCAGATGGTGAAAAACGGAACTGGGAAAAATTACCAGCTGGCATCAACCACTCATGATCCACTGATTCTGTGGCAAGGGACGATCACGCCCTCAATGCCTGCTCGTCACCACCGGTTACCCCACAGCCACCAGTGAGCAACACAAAGAAATACGGACCGACTTAGAGTTGTGTGTAAAGAAGACGATACGTTTGCCATTTGATCTGTGCTCAACGCCACAACCCATCTTGTCACCAACGACACACACAGGTGCACCGTCCGCCTTCTGCTCACGTCCCCCGTAGATACTAGCACACACACATACACAAACCCCAGCTTGTCATCACAGAGACTCACCTTATGCCAATATCCCCAAAGATAGTAACTAAAATGAAGTCACTGACTAATCAGGTAATACACACGTTTACCTGGCTTGGAAAAACGTGCGTACAAACGTTTATCTGGCTTAGTCGATGGTCCTCCAAATCTTTCTACAAGGCCCGGTGGTACAATACCACACAAAATGTTTATCGTGTACTGAAAAGATAACCTCAACCCTGGCTGCGTTTTTGTTCAGCAGCCACCCAAAAAGGGAAAGGAATCGAGAGGCTCATTTAATTATTACGCTAGCGCCTACAACAGGGGAATCCAACTATCGCACCACAAGACTAAACAAACAGCAAGCAAAACACCAAAAATCTTAACTACATCTTAACTAAACAATACAGATAACACAAAATGAACAGAACAAACTAAACCCAGGTTAGGTCACCTCCTACGACCTCCGGCCTGGAAACAAAGTGGGACTACTGTGGTTGAAAACGGGACGGGATGGACGAAAGAAGAAAATAGATAAAGCAAACGAGAAAAGGAATATGGGAAAAGTAAAAAAAGAGCAAAAGATGGGGAGGTGAATGGACAAGGGCAGGAAAAAGAGGGAAAGGGTGCCCCAGCCCCACACAGGGCGAAGAACTGACTAATCAGGTAATACACACGTTTACCTGGCTCGGATAAACGTACGTATAAATGTTTATCTGGCTTAGCCAATGGTCTCCAAACCTTTCTACAAGGCCCGGTGGTACAATGCCACACAAAATGTTTATCGTGTACTGAAAAGATAACAGTTAGCCAGCTTAATCTACTGCACGGAAAAAGAAACAGAACAGTAACAAAAAAATAAAACCAAAACCTGATTAACAAAACAGATTTGGTCCGAGTCACAGTCGTTAAGGCAGTCCTGAGGGAGGACAATAGTCAGTGGTGGAAAGGATTTGTGAAAGTCAGAGCAAAAATACTGAAAAGTGATTGCTGGTGAAAGTGTTAATAGTATTAATAAAGTGCATGACAGACAACGTACCCGCCGGAGCGTGCATGAAAGCCAACAGAACGAGGTCTGAAGCCTGGAAGACGCCGCGGATACTCTTCCGGGACTGCGCCGATAGAAACTTCATCCTTGTCATTCATCGCTATGATCTCTGCATCACAGACATACACTCCCAGTCCTGCATGGCCGTGACAAATGTACCAAGTCTGGCACGGCTGTTACATGACAAGGAACAAAAACAGTCTTAGAACAGATGTGAGGAAAGATCTTATCTGGCATGACGGTTGCACTCTGCAAAAAACAGCTAGTCTGTCATGGCTGTGATAGTACCCCATGGTTGTGATCTCTAAGCATTATCTTTATCATTAATCAATAAAATTTCGAATTTACAGTTTTTATGGTCGCCCTATGTAATAGGGAGACCATATATATTTTCATGCTGTTTCTTCTTCTTCTTTCTTCTTTTTTTTTTCCTCGCCTAATCTCAGCGGTCGGAGATTGGATGTTTACCATACTTTGGCACATGGTGTGGCCTTAGTGCGAAT